>LNQE01000906.1_pt1 | contig 43360 bp, 45 predicted proteins | sample 603111 | NCBI WGS metagenome assembly LNQE01 (sample SAMN04260313, study PRJNA301899) | hydrocarbon metagenome | isolation source: hydrocarbon-contaminated ditch | place: Germany: Bremen | collected 1998
TTGAGGGATGTACAGATCGATTCAGAGCTTTCTCCGTTATTGAACCGCTCAACAGCCAATATTCTCTGCTGCTTGTTTTTTTCTTTCATGAACACCTCCAAATTGTTTTAGATGTTCATGAATTTGCGTAGTAGCTATTCGATTGTCAAAGAACTTTGTCTACGATGTCCTGGCACAGATTTCTGTCTACGATGTCTTGGCACTCAACAAGTAGGTATTAAAAAAGAGGGAGAGTTTCGCATATTGGTCATGGGTGATTCCGTGCCCTTTGGCATTGGAGTAACATACGAAAATTCTCTACCTTACCAAATGGAGCGAATATTATGCGAACAATATCCACAACGTCGCTTTCGTACACTCAACATGGGGGTTCCCTCGTATAATACCGAACAGGAGTTAATTCAACTTAAAAGTATAGGTCTGGAGTTGAAACCGGATACGGTTGTTTTGTTATTTTCTGACAATGATATCGAGCCAAAGAAGTGGGTACTCGATAAACGATCAAAATGGTATATAAACTTGGGGCAGCGTAGTTATGCCGCATCAATTCTCTTTGTATTCTTTCGTGAAATGCGAGAACGCATGATTGTGCCGGGACCATCTTCTGCTCATGCGGGTATTGCCGGTATAGGCAGCCCCCGGGTTAATATGGGCGAATACAAAATCGACAGTCCACGTTGGCAGACTGTTGATAGATCGTTATCGGAAATTCATACGTTACTGCGTAAGCGCAATATTCCATTTATATTATTTGCTAATGGAGCGACGCCACCGGTACTTAATTTACTGCAGGATATTGCGAAACGAGAAGGTTTTCCTTTTGTGAACCTGCGACGCGATCATGATTCCCGTTGGATGGGGAAAGACAAAAGGCTGTTCCACAATTCGCGTTTTGATGCCCATTTTTCACCATATGGTAATGCTGTGCTGGCCAAGTTATTTGCAGAAAATCTTAACCGGCTAAAAGTTTTGAAGGAAAGGTAAGAGATGACAGAAAAAGATTCGATGAGGATTTGAATGTTATCAGACGAATAATTTAAAAGGGCTTCCTTTGTTTGGAAGCCCTTTTAAATGGGTTTATGTCTTTATCGTTTTATGGACTTACCCCTCTTTTTTTCAATTCCATTAATACATCAATTCTACGTGCCCTTAAATCATCAGCCGTGTACCCCGAACCTCCAGTGCTAACACCAACTCCACCTGCGGTATGATGTCCAAAACCGCCAATTCCAATACCGAATTGAGGAGATGATTGTTTTTCCTGACGCTCAATTTCATCGTTGAGGCTGTAATAATAACGAAGGAGGTTTTCGTTACTCATTTTTTTGTAATCTTCATTGAGCAATTCTTTTGTCCCTGCTGCGCATCCCAAAATAAAGAACGCAGTGATAAGCATAATAATTAACATGGAAACATTTCGAGTCATCTTGGTCATATATTGTTCTCCTAAGTGTTAATGCTGAATCCTGTTTTAAACATGCTCATAAAATCTGCCACAAGAGGCAATAATTTTCTGGGCACAATGGCTGCTTACTTAACTTCGATAATGAAAATTAACTTATATTATAAAGAAAAAATTTAGTTTGTCTATGGGGATTTTGCGGTGTGATTTATTATTGAAAGTAAAATTAAGCACCCCTCTCAATCGTTGCAAGCACTGAGAGGGTGCACTATCATTTACAGATCATGATTTAAGTTTTGTTTTGGTAATTTAAACACCTTTCTTTTTGCCGGTAGCTTCCTGATAGAGTTTCATTATGCAAAGAAAGATACCCAGAAAGAATAAGCCTACCATGAAATTCGGAGCAGTTCCCAACGCACCGTCAAGTAAACGACCAATATAAAGAAACAGGAAAGAGGCTATCACCATTGTGAATCCCCAGGCCGATAACATCAGGATCGAACCAAAGCCGTTGAATTTCTCCTGGTGAGCTTTATGTATTGCTAACATTTTCGATCATCCTTCCGTAAAGTGTTTGCTTAATCCTCTTAGCTGACGATGGTCTTTACAGTTTCAATCACAGGATTGGTGAAAAGCGCCATCAGGATTGTATACAGAGCAAAGATGGTAACCACTTCGCCTAAATACATTTTTTCATATTTGCGTTTCAGAGAAACCAGAATCAACCCGCCGATGATTAAACAACCCAGTTGAAAATACGGGAAGTTGGTTGCTCCGGTTGCCGCATACTCAGCAAAACCGAAAGTTGCTGTAAAAAAAACAACCGCTGCGATTGTTACCAATGTTCCTAGTGTCTTTTTCATGATCTGTTACCTCCTTTAAGGTAATTAATTTTATTTATTTGCCTTTAAATAATGAGAAGATCGTGCCAGATTATCGAAACAGGATAAAAAAATCCGTAACTATTTGAATAATATATTAATTAAGCAATACAATTAGATTTGAGATATTTCTTTAAAAACTTCTTGGGGCTCTTTTTTTAATAGAATGTAGAAATATGTTGAAAGAAATGTCGAAAAAACTGAGATTATATTTTGGGGATTTCCATTGACAAGTATCCGGCAACAGGGTTAAATACTTTCTGAATTTAAATATTTAACGCTGCAGATGTCTATGACCTTTCACTATTGGGAGATGGTTCGACCTACAAGCTGAAGTAGAAGACGACCTGTCTGGATCTTTATCAGGTTATGTTCAGTGTTTCTGAAGCGTGGGTCTTATTAGTTTCACAAACAAATATTGCCGAACGCGAAAAGTAATGAAGGCGCAAACACGTAATAATTGTGCAGAGGATTACAATATTTCTTTCATCCGAAAAGATTTAAATCTTTTTATTAATCTTTCCGGTCAGTTTAGCCTGCAAAACCTGACAGTATTCAGAAGTGAAATCAACAAGGAAATTTCCAAGCAAAAATTAGATTCTGTGACTATAGACTTTTCGGAAGTTTGTTATTTGGACAGTGCGGCAGCCTTGGCTTTGGTCCAAATAGAGAAAGAAACTACTCACCAAAATATCCAGTGTCGGTTTATTAACCTAAACAATAAATCCAAAGGAATTTTCAGTGTCATCCGTGAGGATACATTGATAAATTTACCTTCTCGGCCGGAGAAATCGCAGGATGGTTTTTTATATAACCTTGTAGAACGTCGCATATTGCCTTCAACATCCGAAACATCACAAGATAATTTTATGTTTCACCTGATAGAAAGGCGGGGATTACCTCCTCAATCAGGGAAATCCTATAAGGATTTTATCTGGCAGCTAGGGCAATCCTCAATGCAGATTGCGAATGATTTTGCCAATTTTGTCACATTTATTGGAGAATTACTGATTGCGTTTCTTTATATTATCAGACATCCGAAAACACTTCGGGGGAAAGACATTCTTTTTTACATTCATCGAGCAGGTGTGGACGGTCTCCCTATTGTAGCCATAATAGGCCTTCTAACCGGTTTAATCATTGCCTTTATGTCTTTTTTACAACTTAAAATGGTTGGAGCCAATATTTATGTTCCCTCATTAGTCAGTTTTGCCATGATAAAAGAACTGGGACCACTCATGACGGCGATTCTGGTTGCGGGACGTTCCGGTTCTGCTTTTGCCGCGGAAATCGGCACAATGGTGGTTAATGAAGAAGTAGACGCACTTCGCACAATGGGTTTTGAACCTATTCGCTTTCTGGCCATACCGAAAATTATTGCCACCGTCATTGTTGTGCCGATTCTTACTATTTATGCCGATCTTTTCGGTATTGTCGGCGGTATGATAATTGGTATTACAAGCCTTGATCTGACAATACAAACTTATGTTACACAGTCAATGAAAACAATACAAGTGTTTGATATTGTTACCAGTATAATAAAGGCAGCTGTTTTTGCAGGACTGATTTCCGCTATAGGTTGTCAAAGAGGATTCCAGGTGCGTTCAGGAGCGCAGGATGTCGGTAAATTTACTACTTCTGCCGTTGTTGTAGCTATTTTTATGATAGTGGTGGCCGATTCCATTTTTGCTATTATGTTTTATTATATAAAGTAGTGGTATGAAGGAGCATAGTTTGAATACTGAAGAAAAAAAACCGATTATTGTTGTTAAGGATTTGGCTGCGCGTTTCGGGAATAATATAGTATTTGAAAACGTAAACTTTCAGGTTTATGAAGGCGAGGTTCTGGTAATTGTCGGTTCCAGCGGTTGCGGGAAATCAACCCTGCTCAAAATAATGATCGGTCTGCAAAAGCCATATGCGGGTCAGGTTCTGTATCAGGGCATTGATATTGTAAGTGCGGAAGAGAAAGAACTCAACCAGTACAGGCAGAATATAGGGGTCCTTTTTCAATCCAGTGCTCTTTTTGGTTCTATGACTATTAGAGAGAATCTCGAACTGCCGTTGCAGGAATACACAAATCTTGATCAGGCTACTATCGATGCTATTATAAGAATGAAATTAGGCATAGTCAATTTAGCTGGTTACGAAAATCATCATCCGGCAGAACTTTCCGGTGGAATGAAAAAAAGAGCCGGCATAGCCCGGGCTATGGCGTTGGATCCGCATGTTCTTTTTTTTGACGAATTGTCTGCCGGACTTGATCCGGTAACTGCAGCAGAACTGGATGATCTTATCATCAATACTGAGGAAGCCCTGGGAACGACAATGGTCATTGTAACCCATGAATTAGAATCTATTTACAAAATAGCCCATAGAGTGTTAATGTTGGACAAAGAGGCAAAAGGTATTATCGCCGAAGGCACACCGCTGGAATTAAAAGAACGGGCGACGGATCCACGGGTAAAAAATTTCTTTTTACGCCAGAAGCCTGAAACTTCTGAAGAGCAGAGGTTTTATGTCAGTTAAAAATTCAAAATTTTCGATTGGTCTTTTTTTAATCATTGGCACACTGATTTGCGCAGCCGTAATCATCTGGATCGGTGCGTCCGGGATGTTAACAAGAGGCTCTCTTTACTCTACTTATTTTGATGAATCCGTTCAGGGGCTACAAGTTGATTCGGCAATCAAATATCGGGGCGTAGAAATCGGTAAGGTCCAGAGTATCAGAGTGGCACAGGACTATCGTCTGATTGAAGTAATTATGAAAATAGATCTGGAAGCTCTTTTAGAGAAGAGAATCGTTACCACGCTTAAAACGGCCGGTATTACCGGGATTGTTTTCATCGAACTGGACCAGATTAAGCCCGACGATTTGTCGGCTTCGCCAAAAATAGATTTTGAATCCAGTTATCCGGTTATTCCGTCTCGTAAATCGGGCATCGGCCGTTTCCTGGATGAGGCGGATACAATTATGCAAAACGTAAAAAATATAGATATCAAAGGTATTTCCGATCAGCTGAAAAATACTTCCAGAGCGATAGAGGACTTTGTAAAAGGTAAGCGAATAAACAATATAATGAATCATCTGGAAGCCACTTCTAACAATCTCGATCAGACAATGGTCAGAATAAACAGGGTGGTTGCTGAAGGTAAAGTCGATCAGCTTGCCAATGAAACCATGGCGACTTTATCTGATGCCCGCAAATTGATCGGTCAGGCAAAGAAAGAAATGGATGCGTTGAAACTACAGGAAAAAGCAAATCGAACTGATGCATTGCTTGAAGATATAAATAAAAAAGCAAAAGTTATTACCAATGAATTACAGGATACGTCTGAACATTTACGTGTAACTTCGGAGAATCTGCAAAAACTTTCCGAGAGCTTGACAAAGAACCCATCGGAACTCATTTTTTCGAAACCGGCTCCACCTAGAAAAGCCATGGAGTAAGAAAAGGAATAAAATCATGAAACACTTATTTCCAGAAACACAGGGTTTGCGAGTAGCATTTGGCAGTATATATTTTGTGTTGATTGTTTTCTCATTTTTGATTGCCGGGTGCTCAGGTTACGGCAAGCCTCAATATAATGTCGAAAATTATCTGTTGAGCTATGCGGCGCCATCCTGGAATAACCTCGATATGGTCGCGGCCTCTGTCAAGTTTAACCGGTTTTCCATTGCTGCTGCTTATAATTCCACTAATATGATTTTCCGTAGTGATGCTTACAGTATTGACTCCTTCAATTATTCCCGTTGGGCGGTAAATCCGGCGGATATGGTTGCCGATAGTCTCTTGCGAGACATGAGAGGGAGTGGTCTTTTCGGTGCCGTATTTTCCCGTTCCGAAGGAGATGAAGGACGATTCGTTATGTCTGGCGGCATCGAGGAATTTTACCTGCGTATTGACAAAAACAATAAGACAGCCGTTGTCAGTGTAAGCATTTCTTTGAAAGATAACCAGGAAAAAGAAACCGGCAAGACAATGTTGTTTCAAAAGAAATATGTTCGGGAAGAAAAATTGCAGGAGTCGTCTCCTCGTGGCTATTGCCAGGCTGCAAGTAATGCCATGATGGTAATATCCAGACAAATTATAAATGATATTTATACAGTGATTAAAACAACTGTTCCATTAACGGCGAGTCATTAATGAAAGAAATATCCATTCAGACCCGTTCCCGCTTTGAGATGGTTGATATTACAGCGACAGTCCAAAAAGCAGTTAGCGAAGAAAAAATCGAATCCGGTATTTGCCTGATTTACACACCACACACCACAGCCGCGGTGACAATTAATGAAAACGCCGATCCGGATGTGCCCCGCGATATTCTTGCGGCGTTGGACAAAGCGGTTCCACTGAATGCCAATTACCGGCACAATGAAGGAAATTCCGCGGCGCATGTTAAATCGTCCTTAGTAGGTGCATCGGAACTGGTCATTATTGAGAAGGGTCGTATTGTTTTGGGAACCTGGCAATCGATATTTTTCTGCGAATTCGACGGCCCCCGCACCAGAAAATTCATTGTAAAAATTATTCCTGGCTAATTAAGCAGTCTATGAACATGCTCAAAGGTGAAATATCTTCACATTACCCCATTTAACTTGAAAATATTCAGCAACAAGTCGTCGATGGCATTGGGTGGGCTTTTCCTCGCTGCATAGAAGGCAAGCATCATTCAGCAGGTCAGGTTTAATTTTATTTTCGACCTGTCTTGAGGTAAGCAATTCAAGAAAGTCTCTTTCGTAAATCTGCCAACTGCCCTTGTTCTTCTTGAAATTGTCAAGTATCTCTTGGGTGGGAGCCAGATCCGGATAATGTATGTAATCCATGCTGCCAATTGTCCGAAGGAAGTAGCGGAGGTCATCTCGCTTGGCAAAACCGGCCAGTTGAGAAACATTGTTAAGCCGGATGTCAATCACCCGCTTGACCTCCACCCGAATCAAACGCGTAAAAAACTCCTCCGCCGTCTTCTTCGTAAAACCGATGGTAAATATTTTTGTTTCATTCATGATGTTTCCTGTTTTTCCTCCAATGTATAAGCGACTTTATCCGCCTGAAGATCGTAAGCGCGCAGGATTTGTTCCTCTTCGGATGAAAAAAGATCTGCGGGGTCGATTTTCAAAAGTTTCATCAGGCGCTGTTCCGTGTCGAGGTTTTCTTCCAGCGAGCCGTCTTCCAGAATATGCTGGATGCGGATGTCGACGCCGCGCAGATTGCGGCAGACAAGCAGCATCCGATGACACGTTAAAGGGTCCTTCTCGGCACACATTAGCGCAATCCGGTAAGTCTCGATTCCTTTCTGAAGCCTGCCCAGTCCTAGCTGAAATATTTCTTTTTCGGCAAGACGTTTGTATATGACCTTCCCGTTTTCATAGCAAGACGGATCAGAGCTTCGAGGTCCCAGTTCAGCGCCAAGATAAATATAATGAATGCGGTGTTTTGATATTTCTTCCTTTAGGAATTCACGATTAAATTGAGGCGTGAAGCGGCTGTATGGACTGGATCGAACATCACATAAAGCATTGATGTGATGTTTTGTTAACATCTCAATGAACTTATCAATGGGATGAACGGAATGTCCTATGGTGAATAACGCTTTCATGCTTAATCCCTTTCCGGCACAATCACAGCTGCAACCAGTTTGTAGCAAAAGCCGTTGAACGGTTCACCCAAGCTGATGGTAAGATAAATATTTTCTTCACTTAACGGATACTCACCCTTTGGCTTTGTCAAATAATCTCTTTCAATTACCATATCGGTTACCGAAAGAATATGCGGCGTTCCCATGTATGCAAATTTGGCATAAACTTTCTTTCTCCCGTACGAATCATTTGATACCAGAATCGTAAAATCATCAGGCCGGATAAGGTAAAGAGATGGATCATTGTCTTTCAGCACGATTTCTTCGGGTATCCGATCGTTCAAACCTTTTGTGCTGTTGAAGCCAGCTAACCAGAGATTGTCGGTTTCATCTACCAGTGTAGGTAAAGTGGGATATGGTAATTTCAATTGCCATATCCAAAGACTTTTTTCAACGGCAAAGAAATTTTCTTTTTGATATGCATGACACGCGGGACCTCCGCTTTCTATCTCAATAATGTCCATGCAGCATGGGAGCACGCCATTATTCATCTTGACATCTTCTGCGGAGAGCTCTCCGTTTGTTTTTCCGCTGACAGGTCGAATCCACGACCCGATTTTTCCATCCACCCATTCCTTGCCAGCTATACAGTAGCCGCCGTATTTCCGGGATGCGGCAAGAACAACAAAGGTCTTGGTGTTATCAATGACAGTCTGTTCTTGACATAAAACATACAAACGAACAATTTTTAATTCATCGTAAGAAATCGTTTCATTCAAATCGTCAAAAATAGGGTGCAATAGATTCGTCCCGAGACGGGAGAAAGAAGAGAGAGTCGATTGCCATTGTGCTTCGGTAAGAGAAGAATTTGCCATAAGACATTTTTTCCGGAGAGTGCCGTTTTGGCTTATATATCGGTATAAATGATCAACTATTGTATTTCTTTTGACGCCGAAATCCGATGCCAATTGATCAATGGTGCAACCTTGATTGAACAGTTCGCCAATCGCAATATGACGCGACTCTCCATGATTTGATTGAGGTGCCGTATGGTGGGGTTTGTCAGCCATATAAGATTGTTGCTTTTCCGAAAGCTGATGAGATTGACAATACATCCTTATAATATCTAGAAAGGTATCGGCATATTTTTCTAGTTTGCTCCTACCAATTCCATGGATCTTCATTAAACTTTCTTTTGTTTCAGGGTAATAGAAAGCCATTTCTCTTAAAGTACGGTCGTGAAAAATAACGTAAGGCGGAAGATTTGCCTGGTCGGCCAGTTCCTTTCTCTTCGTCCGGAGTATTTCAAATAGTTCCGTATCATACTTGTCAGCTTCATCTTTGTGAACCTTTTGAACTGTTCCATTTTCTTTTCCTGCTTGTCCCGGCTTGCCCAAAAATGTCTCCTCTCCCTTTAAAACTTTCCATGCTTTCAACGTCAGCTTAAGTGATCCGTGATCATAGTCGTTTTGCAACAAGCCTTTCTGGATTAATTGACGGGCAATATAACGCCATTGTCTTGTGGAATAAGCTATGCCAATGCCATAAGTTGATAATTTTTCATGTTCAAATTTCAAAATTCTTTGAGATTTTGAGCCTCGTAGTATATTTATAATATGGCCTGCGCCAAAAATTTCTCCGGTCCGTTTCACACAGGAAAGGAACATCTGCGCCGGAATGGTCAAATCATCAAGATCCTTTTTTCCATCTTCCATTCGACAATTGTCGCACATGCCGCAACGGTTCGCGGTGTTCGCATCTCCAAAATAACTTAGAAGAGGGATTCGGCGACACAGGTCTGTTTCCGCAAAACCTGTAATATGATCCAAAAGTATATTGGCTACTCTTTGTTCCTTTTCCGATTTTTGTCCAATGAAAAAACGTACTTTATGAATGTCACCATAACTAAACAAAAGAAGGCAGTGGGCAGGCAGGCCATCGCGGCCCGCCCGCCCAATCTCCTGATAATAATTGTCGATGCTTCCGGGAAGATTGTAATGGATAACAAACCTGACATTGGGTTTGTTGATTCCCATCCCAAAAGCAATTGTCGCTACGATGATTCGGATATCATCTCTGCTGAATAACTCCTGGTTTTGAGTGCGCTCTTTTTCTGAAAGTCCTGCATGGTAAGGGCGGACAGAGTAACCCTTGCTTTTCAGGGTAGCGTAAAGGTTATCTGTTTGCCGGCGTGTGGCACAGTAGATAATTCCTGATTCATTTGGATTTTGATCGATAAGAGTTAACACTTGATCGATGGCATCGGTTTTGGGGGCCACTTCTAAGAATAGATTCGGACGGTCAAAAGAACCTACATATTCATTTTTATTGTCAATGTTCAGGGAACGGCAAATGTCTTCCCGAACACGAGGTGTGGCCGTTGCCGTAAGAGCTACGCAGCATGCATCTGGAAACACGGTACGTACTTCTGCCAGCTGTCGGTATTCCGGACGAAAGTCATGCCCCCACTCAGAGATACAGTGGGCTTCGTCAATAGCGATGCAATCTACCGATAAATCGTCTAACATGGCGAGAGCTCTTTGAGACAAGAGAGTTTCAGGTGACAAGTAGAGGAGCTTCGCATTGTTACGACGCAGTTGTTCCATATTCCGTCTGGAAGAGACCATGTCCAGTGAACTATTCAAAAAAAGACTTGAAACCCCAAATTCTTTTAACTGATCGACCTGATCCTTCATAAGAGAAATCAACGGTGTGACCACTATGGTCAAGCCTTCAAAGATCATTGCCGGAATCTGATAACACAGGGACTTGCCCCCGCCCGTCGGCATTACGATAAGAGCATCCTTTTTATTAAGAATATGAGCAATAATCTTTTCTTGGAGAGGCCAAAACGTGTTGAAGCCAAATGTATTTTTTAAAATAGATTGTGCATGCTTCATTGTTATTCTCCATCCTTCAAAATATCAATCATCTGGTCGTGAATCAGACCGTTGCTGGCCAAAAGGTTGGATGATTGCAGATGCCATTTTTGCCCTGCAATGTCGGAAATAACGCCGCCAGCCTCTGTAACCATGAGACAGCCTGCCGCTGTATCCCAGGGTTTGAGTTTCAGTTCCCAGAAACCGTCAAATCTGCCCGCCGCCAGATAAGCCAGATCCAATGCCGCCGCACCGGCCCGCCTGATCGCCTGAACACGGACGGCCATTTTGTTGAAATAATCGAGATTATTGTTTTTGCTTTCCCTGATATCGTAAGGAAATCCTGTAGCCAGAAGACTGCGTGAAATATCCTTAACGGAAGAAACATTTATTTTTTTATTGTTTAAATATGCTCCTTCACCGCGTTCAGCGACGAACATATCTTCCCTCATCGGATCATAAATTATACCAAGAACAACCACACCCTCATTTTCCAATGCGATAGAGACACAAAAAACAGGATATCCGTGAGCATAATTCGTTGTTCCGTCCAGTGGATCGATTATCCAGCGTAATTTCCCGGTGCCGGTAATCGCCGGAGATTCTTCCGATAAAATTCCATGATCGGGGAAGTTACGTTTTATTTCTTCAATAATCAAATCTTCGGACATTTTGTCCGCTTCCGTAACGATATCAATATCGCCTTTATATTGAATTTTATGTGTGTTGTTGAACTTCTCTTTCAATAAAAAGCCTGAGTTATGTGCTAAATCTATGGCAAATTGCTTGCAGTCCAACATAAATAATACTCCCAGGGTACAAATTTGAATTATGATAATAAAAATAAATATCAAACAATCATTTAATCCAGGGTATGAACCCCAAAACAAGGTTAGGACACATTTCGCAGCAAGCTGCGAGGTCTTAAACCCTCCGCTTTGTCCCGACAAAGTCGGGATTCAACTTACCAATTCCGCTGCACTACGCTTTCGGAATTGGAGTTTCACAATAAATAAGGTTTGTTTTAATAAGTTGTGTTACAATAAAATTAGTGTTAAATAAACACAAAAAAACATTTTTTAAGCCATGTTTGTAGAAAAAACTCCAAATTATTCACAGGAATTGAAAGAAAAAAGGGAGGCTCTGGGTCTTTCTCTTGCGGATGTATTCCGGCGCACGCGTATCAGTGTTGCATATCTGCAGGCTATAGAAAATAACGACTTTCAGTTACTGCCGGTTTCTGTCTACACAAAAAATTTTATCAGAACTTACGCTCGCGCTTTAGGTGTCGACAGTGAGCCGATAATTGCCAATTATGAAAATTATCTTAACTCTCGTAAAAGCATACAAACGCAGCCTCCAAGGAATGCCTCGGAGAAAAAAAATGTTTTTGCCAGAATTGCCAGTCCTAAAGCTTATTGGAGTATTGCCTCTGTTTTAATAGTTGTCAGTATTGTGACCTGGTTAATTTCCAAACAATATCAATCATCCTCCGATATAATTGATTCCACAGGAGCAATAACTGCCGCTGTTTCGGAAAACAAAGTACAAACTGTAAATCCTGCGCTTAATTCAGTAACAACCGCCACTCCAAATCAACAGGCTGCCGCAGAGCTTGAAAAAAACAAAATTAATGAACAATCACAAATTAAGACGCAATCAATTCCCGCCAAGATAGAAAATAATGCTGCGAAACCGTTAAAAGAACAATTTTCGTTACCTTCTAAAAAAGTAGAGACTGCGGTGAATGACAAAGAAGCTGGTCTTTTGGTTATTAGCGCAATTGAAGAAACATGGATAAGAATTAAGGCCGATCAAACTCCCTCATTCCAAATTCTGTTAAAGGCTGGAGAAAAATTTGAACGCAAAGCGGCAAGTTTTGATATGGATATTGGCAACGCCGGAGGGATTAAGATACAATTTAAAGGTAAAAAAATGGAAAACCTGGGCAAGTCGGGGCAGGTAGTCCACTTGCGATTACCATAACTTTTAAAAATAAAAATTAATGAGGTAATATTATGTTTGGAATAGGTATGCCGGAATTACTAATAATATTAGTAATTATTTTAATTATCTTTGGTGTGGGGAAATTGCCGGAAATTGGTTCTGCCTTAGGTAAGGGAATCAAAAACTTCAAGAAAACGATGAACGATAATAACGAAATTGCTAATCAACCACCAAAGAAAGAAGAAGAAGAAAAAAAATAAAATTTATCCTGTACAAAGCGATTCGGTACTGAACAATTTTTGCGTCAAACCGCATCCTTCTATTTTTAAATAGATTAAGGCTGCTCTGGGGAATTTAATTTTTAAAGCGGTTAATGCTACTCAAAGTACATTTAAATGATTAAAATGGAACGTCATCCAGCGTCGTATCTCCATTACCGGGGCTTCCGGTTGCGGTGTCAAGGGATGCATCGTCAGCTTTATTTTGCCCTTTGGAATCAAGCATCTTCATGTCGTTGGCAATAATTTCCGTTGTGTAACGTTTAACGCCTTCCTTGTCTTCCCATGAACGGGTTTGAATACGGCCCTCAATAAAAACCAATTTCCCTTTTACCAGATAATTGCCGCAGATTTCTGCCAGTTTTCTGTAGGTAACAATCTGGTGCCATTCTGTTCTTTGTACTTTTTCGCCGTTTTTATCTTTCCACTGCTCATCTGTGGCTATCCTAAAGGTAGTGACCATTGTACCGTCTGGTGTATAACGTATATCAGGATCTTTTCCCAGTCTTCCAATCAATATCGCCTTGTTTATCATTTTACCCCCGCCTCCTTTTGAGAAAACTTTTTGTATAATACATAACATTGCGACCGGAAGCAAATTAATTTTGTGTAGAAAAACCCCAAATTTTATTCATCTTCCGCAATAACGCAATCATGATCATACTTGACTATTTGGTAAAAAAAATATAGTTAAACAATCTTTATGAAAGTGGAGAAATTATGGAAGATAATGATCTTTTAAAGATCCGTCTGGAAAAAATATCTGACTTAACAGACGCCGGAATTGATTTATATCCCAATGATGTCAAGCCTGAAAATACAACAGCAGAAATAATTGCCCTGTTTGGCTCCTATACCGGCGAAGAGCTGGAAAAATTAACAAATAGTTTTTCTGTGGCCGGGCGCTTGATGGCCATGCGTAACTTTGGCAAAGCTGCATTTGTAAAGATTCAGGATTACAAAGGTCAGATTCAAGGTTATGTAGCTAAAAACATCCTGAGTTCTGAGGATTATTTTGTTTTTAAAAAGCTTGATATAGGTGATATTATTTATATTTCGGGGAAATTATTTCGAACGAAAACCGATGAACTGACTATTGAGGCAGAAAAATTGACTTTGCTTTCCAAATCAATACGTCCTCTGCCGGAAAAGTGGCATGGCCTTACCGATATTGAGACAAGATACCGTCAGAGGTATCTTGATTTAATAGCCAATCCCAAGGTTAAAGAAATATTTTACAGGCGCAGTCGTATTATCAAGCTTATTCGCCAGTTTATGGATGAGCATGATTTTCTCGAAGTAGAAACACCGATGATGCAGCCACGCGCAGGTGGTGCTGCCGCCCGTCCTTTCAAAACTCATCATAACGCTCTGGATACCGATTTCTACCTGAGAATAGCACCCGAACTTTATTTAAAACGTTTGGTTACCGGCGGACTAGAGAAAGTTTATGAAATCAACCGAAATTTCCGTAATGAAGGCATTTCCACATTTCATAATCCTGAATTTACCATGATGGAATTCTATCAGGCATATAGTACTTATGAAGATTTAATGTCTTTAACCGAAGATTTATTCGTTTTCCTGGCCCAGAATATATTTGGCGGTATGAAGTTTATTTATCAGAATACTCAAATAGATTTAACCCCTCCCTGGCGGCGTATTTCCGTAAAAGACACTCTTATACAAATAGCCGGAATGGAACCATCAGCACTGGAAGATCGGGCCAAAGCCTTTGCTTTTGCAAAAAAAACCGGCTGCAAGGTAAATGAAACCGATCACTTAGGAAAAATTTTGATGGCCGTTTTCGATGAGGTAGTTGAAAAGAAACTTATTCAGCCGACATTTGTTACGCATTATCCGGTGATTATTTCTCCCCTGTCTCGGAGATCGAAAAATGAAGTAGACTTAACGGATCGCTTTGAATTGTATATTTTCGGAAGAGAAATTGCCAATGCGTTTTCCGAACTAAACGATCCGGTAGATCAAAAGGAAAGATTTCTTCAGCAACTTAAAGAAAGGGAAGCTGGTGACGAAGAGGCGCATGAGATGGATGAGGATTATATCCGGGCGCTGGAATACGCCATGCCGCCGACAGCAGGTGAAGGAATCGGTATTGATCGTTTAGTTATGCTTTTTACAGATTCAGCTTCCATCAGGGATGTCATTTTGTTTCCTTTGTTAAAAACTAAACAGGAATAAAATGAAGACATTAATTGTTATTTACCGTCAGCTCTGATTCTTCTCAAATAAGGATTTAACACTTTGATACCGTATGAATTTTTTATAAGTCGGCGTTATTTGAGCGCGAAGCGTAAACAGATATTTGTATCGATCATTACGTTTATATCGATCTTTGGTATTTTTCTGGGGGTGGCAGCTCTTATTATTGTGCTGGCGGTCATGAACGGCTTTGAAGAGGACTTGCGTACAAAAATTCTGGGAATTAAGTCTCATATCGAATTAACAACTGATATGACCGGTCCTATGAAAAATTACCAGCAAGTTCAGGAAAAAATTGCCGGAATAGAAGGAGTTGTTGCATCTACTCCATTCATTTACAGCCAGGCGATGATTCGTAATGGTAACGGTGTGACCGGTGTGGTTATGCGTGCGTTGGAAACCCAAAGCGCTTTCAAAGTTATCAATCTGGGAAAAATAAAAGAAGGCAATATTGAGTATCTCAATGAAATTCCGCAGGAGATTTCCAAAAATTTCAAAAACGAAAATTTGTCTCTTGAGGGAATTGTAATAGGCAAGGAAATGGCCAGGAACATGGGAATTTTTCTTTACGATCCTATAACTATTATTTCGCCGGTAAGTATTTCCACACCCATGGGTATGGTGCCCCGCATGAAAAAATTCATTGTTGTCGGTATTTTTGAATCAGGATTCTACGAGTACGATTCTACACTTGCTTTTTTATCTTTAAAAAGTTGCCAGGATTTTCTTCAAATGGGCGATACTGTTACGGGCATTGAGATCAAAGTAGATAATATTTACAAAGCCGATATTATTGCTCAAAAAATTCAAAAGAAATTGGGGTTTCCTTTCTGGGCGCAAAACTGGATGCAAATGAATAAGAATTTTTTTTCCGCTTTACAACTGGAAAAACGTGTCATGTTTATTATTCTAAGCTTAATAGTTCTTGTTGCCGCGTTTAATATAATCAGCACACTGATAATGATAGTCATGGAAAAAAGCAAAGATATTGCCATTTTAAAATCAATGGGGGCAACTGCCAGCAGCATTATGAAAATATTTATTTATCAGGGGCTTATTATCGGTATTATCGGTACGACTTTGGGATGTATTGCCGGTGTTGCCATTGCTTTCAATATCCAAAAAGTATCGCTTTTTATAGAGAAACTTTTCCACTTCAAGTTTTTGCCCGGTGATGTTTATTATTTAAGTGAGCTTCCATCTAAGGTCAATTATGGTGATGTGACGATTATTGTTCTTGGTACGCTGCTTATTTGTTTTCTGTCAACAATTTACCCATCATTAAGGGCATCGAAGTCGGATCCGGCCGAAGCATTAAGATACGAATAAAATTAAAATAGTGAACGCAAAACATGATAGCTCTGGAAAATTTATCGAAAACATTTTTTAAAGACGGTAATAAAATAGAAGTTTTACGCAGTCTTAATTTGAAAATTAATAAAGGGGAATCCCTGGCTATTCTTGGTGTTTCCGGTGCCGGTAAAAGCACACTTATTCATATTTTAGGTATATTGGATCACCCTACAGAAGGTTGCCTTTTTATTAATGGTATAAATGTTTTTGAATGGGATGAAAAGAAAAAGGCTCATTTCCGTAACACTACGATTGGTTTCGTTTTTCAGTTTAATAATTTGCTTCCGGAATTCAACGCCTTGGAAAACACAATGATGCCGGCTTTAATCAGTGGAATGTCCAAAAAACAGGCGTCAGAAAAAGCTTGCAAATTGTTGAGTGAAGTTGGATTAGAACATAGAATAAAGCATAAACCCGGAGAATTGTCCGGCGGTGAACAACAGCGCGTGGCAATTGCCCGTGCGTTAGTAATGGAACCCGAAATATTGCTTGCCGATGAACCAACAGGAAATCTTGACACGATAACAGGAAAAAAGATAGAAGACGTTTTAATTAATTTGAATATAATGAAGAAAATTACCCTTGTCACCGTGACTCATAACAAATTGCTGGCAGAAAGAATGTCCAACAGGATTGTCCTTAATGATGGGAGAATTTATGATTATAAATAAAATTGTTTGTAAAAAATGTTTGATCTTTTTGCTTTTAATTATTTTCTTTATTCCTCCGGTTTATTCTGAGGAATTGACGAAAATCAGTGTGCTGCCGTTTGAAGTATACAGCAGTGGTAATATTGCAGCAATCAAGGAGTCTTTGTATGAAGGGTTGAACGAAGAATTAAAAAAAGAAAAAAATATTCAAATAATCCCGGCAGATATCTTTCTTCAAAGAACCGTTAAAATTGATCAAAAACAAGCACTTCAGTACGGAAAATCTATTGGTGCTGATTTTGTTATTATCGGCAGCTTGACTCAATTGGGCGAAACCCTGAATATTGATGCCAGAATAATAGATGTAAACAAAGCAAATGTTTTGCCAACAGCTTCCGTTCAGGGGAAAGGACTGGCCAACCTGAGGTCGATAGTTGCGCAATTAAAACCGGTAATTCTTGTTCGCACGGGTCTGGTTCAAAAAATAGCCAGGATTGAAATTCAGGGCAACCGGAAAATAGATGCGTCTGCTATTATTGCGCAAATCAAAAGTAAGGCCGGCAATAATTTTTCCGAAGCGGATGTGGCCTCTGACATAAAAACGATTTTTAAAATGGGTTTTTTTCTGGATGTAACTGCCAAATCATCAACAACAACAGATGGCAAAGTAGTAATTTTTATTGTGCAGGAAAAAGGATTAATTTCCGATATTCGTATTAATGGCAATAAAGCTTTAAGTAAAAGCGATATTCAGGAAGTTTTGACGGTTAAAACCAGACAGAATTTGAATCAGGAAAAGATTAAAGAGGATATAGAAAGAATAAAAATTCTTTATGACAGCAAAGGTTATTATAATGCTGAAATAATAGATAGAGTCGAACAAGACGGTAACGATTTCCGTGTAATTCTTGATATCAAAGAAAACGACAGGCTATACGTTAAGTCGATAACTTTTGACGGTAACGAAGCCTACTCTTCTAAAGAGCTAAAAAACATGATGAGTACCTCAGAGGCCGGCCTTTTTCGCTTCATCACTGATTCCGGTTTGCTAAAACGCGATCAACTTAAACAAGACGTCGGTAAATTGACAACTTATTATTATAATAACGGATTTATCAATGCTCAAATCGGTGAACCGGAAATAACTATCGATAAAAAAGGAATTTACATTAAAATTATAGTTAAAGAAGGTAAAAGATTTAAAATCGACAAAGTGGAAATTTCCGGCGATTTACTGGAAAAATCCAGAGAAGAATTATTGAAATCACTAAAAGTAAAAAAAGGTGATAATTATAATCGTGAAGCAATCATGCGGGACATTGATTTTCTGACTCAGTCCTGTAATGATGAGGGTTATGCCAACGCCGACATTAATCCCAAAATCAATACCAGAGAAAATGAACAATTGGCTGATATCGATTATCAGATAGTAAGAGGTCAGCTTGTTTTTATTAATCATATTAATATTTCCGGAAATAACATTACGCGTGACAAGGTCATCCGGCGTCAGTTGGATGTAGTTGAAGGTGATTTGTATTCCAGCAGTAAGTTAAGAAGCAGCTATAGTAATCTGAATCGGTTGCGCTATTTTGAAGAGGTGGATTTTCAGACAGAAAAAGGTCCTGATAAAAAGAAAATGGACGTCAATATCCGGGTTAAGGAAAAAGGTACCGGTATGTTCATGATCGGTGCCGGTTACAGTGCCGCTGATCAGGCCGTTGTTATGGCGCAGATTACCCAGCAGAATTTTCTGGGTTACGGCCAGATTTTAAGTTTAAAAGCGTCTTTAGGTTCTACGACCAATAATATTGATTTATCTTTCACAGAACCATGGCTTTTTGATATACCTCTCTGGTGTAAAACCGATATCTGGAAATACAAAAAAGAATATGATTCTTATACGCTCGATACACGAGGTGCCGGGCTGACTTTGGGATATCCACTTTTTGGTAAGATAGTTGGTTACTTGGGTTATAAACTAACAGCTGATGATATCACTGATGTCACAGCTTTGGCTCCTGAGCAGATCCGAAAGCAAGAAGGTCAGACAATTACCAGTGCCGTTACGTTAACTTTGGTTCGCGACACGACCAATGATTATATTTTCCCCTCTAAAGGAACAAAGACCAGTGTTTCAGTGACGCAGGCAGGAGGAGTATTGGAAGGTGATACCAGTTATACACAATATGGAGCAAGTGCATTTATGTACTATCCGTTGCCCCTGGATGTTGTTTTTGGTGTAAAAGGCAGGGTCGGATACATTCAAGGCCACGACGGAATAGAAATTCCCATTTTTAACAGATATGTTTTAGGTGGCATTAATTCTCTTCGTGGTTTTCGTTACATCGGCCCGACTAATACAGGAACGAGTGATGTGATTGGTGGCAATACCATGTTAGTATTTAACGCGGAGATAGTCTTTCCTTTTATTAAAGATGCGGGCATGAAAGGCGTTATTTTTTATGATGCCGGCAATTCCTGGAATGACCAGTATGATATAGGTAATTTATATCAATCTGTAGGCTTAGGTTTGCGCTGGTATTCGCCTATCGGTCCCTTAAGACTTGAATACGGCCGGATAATTAATCGTAGAGGACTAAGTGATGATTCCGATGGCCGCTGGGAATTTACTATCGGAATGCCCATGTAATAAGAAATCAGGAAACAAGATTTGAAATTTTTAATTTACAAATAAATTTAAGAGAGGAGATTTTAAATGAAAAAAAATATTTGCCTGATGGTGGGAATTATTTTTGTGTTTTTTGTCTGTAGTGCCGGTTCTTTTGCTGCTGATAAAATTGGATTTATTAACCTGCAGGAAATAATGCAAAATTCCAATGCCGGCAAAAAGGCTGCGGATGATTTTAAAAAATATTATGATAAAGAAACCCAGGAAATCAAAACAGCGGAAAAAGAATTGAAGAAAATGAAAGAGGAACTGGATAAACAGGGTTCAATTATGACGCAAAGTTCTCAAAAAGAGAAAGAAACTGCTTATCAGAAGAAATTGCGTGATTATCAGTTGCTGGTCAACGATACAAACGAAGAACTTAAAAAGCGTGACCAGGAAATGACTCAAAAATTAATGCCGGGAATAATGAAAATTGTTCGTGCTATCGCTGAAAAAGAAAAATATACGCTGGTTATTGACGTGGCGACTCTGCCGATACCTTATTTCGCGAAAGAAAACGACTTCAGTAAAAAGGTTATCGAGGAATTCAATAAAACTAAATAATGGGATAATCTTCGTTCAATGAAAATGACGCTTGCCGAAATAGCAGTATTTCTTGGTGGCACTGTCGTTGGCGCGGATAATACGGTTATAGAAAATATCCGTTCCATTGAAGAAGCACATGAAGGTGATATTACCTTTGTAGCCAATAAGAAATATTTGAAAAAATTAAAGCTGACTAAAGCGTCTGCTGTTCTGGTCCCGCCGCAGACAGCTGCGGAGGGCAAGAATTTGATTGTTGTCGATGATCCGTATGTTGCTTTGGGAAAATTACTAACTCTTTTTTATCCATTGGAACATGGCGGAAGCGGAATAAGCCCGAATGTTTATATTGAGGAAGGTGCTGTTGTATCTTCCGGGGCAACTATTTTCCCCCGGGTTTTTATAGGCAAAGGTGCAACGATCGGTAAAGGATCAGTTATCTATCCAGGCGTTTTTATCGGTCGAGATTCTTTCATCGGAGAAGATTCGATACTTTATTCCAATGTTGTTGTTTATCACTCTTGCATTATCGGTAAAAGGGTGATCCTGCATTCCGGAGTTGTAATCGGTGCCGATGGATTCGGTTTTGCATCCCCGGGCAAAAGTAATATAAAAATTCCGCAAGTTGGTATTGTGCAAATTGATGATGATGTGGAAATCGGCGCAAACACAACTGTTGATCGTGCGGCACTCGGGAAAACATGGATTCAGCGCAATGTTAAAATTGATAATCTTGTCCAAATTGCCCATAATGTTGTTATTGGCGAAAATTCCGTCATTACTGCTCAGGTCGGTATCTCCGGAAGTACCAAACTGGGTAAAAGCGTAATGGTCGGCGGACAGACAGGAATGGTCGGACATATTGAAATCGGGGACAATGTAATGATAGCGGCTGATTCCAAAATTCATAAAAATATCAAATCAGGTGAAGTTGTCGGCGGAAGACCGCATCTGCCTTATAAAGAATTTCTGCAGGTAGAGGCCTGTCAGTCGAAACTTCCCGAGATGAGATCGACACTTAGAGATCTCGTAAAAAAAGTTGATGAACTCTTAAAAAAATAAATTTCCTGAAAGAAGGTTAAATAGATGAAAATTCATCCTACAGCTATTATTTCTCCTGACGCTAAACTGGACGAAGGAGTGGAGATTGGTCCATATAGTATCATAGGCAGTGACGTTAAAATCGGCAAAAATACCGTGATCGGGCCGCATACTGTCATTGATGACTATACCCATATTGGCGAAGGCTGCCGTATTTTTCAATTTTGTTCTATCGGTGCTCCGCCACAGGATTTGAAATTCGGTGGTGAAAAAACCAGAGTAGTTATCGGGAATTTTAATACTATCAGAGAATTTGTAACAATTCATCGAGCTACTTCTGCTGATATAGGTGTGACTATCATTGGCGATCACAATTTGCTTATGGCCTATGTTCATGTGGCACATAATTGTAAACTGGGTAATAGGATTGTTATGGCTAACGTGGCTACACTGGCCGGTCATGTGCATGTTGAAGATTATGCTATTATCGGAGGATTAACCGCCGTTCATCAATTCACTGTTATCGGTGCCCATTGTATTATCGGCGGAGCATCCGCGGTGGTTAAGGATATTCCTCCTTATACCATGGCTTCGGGCAACCATGCCAAACTATTTGGTCTGAATCTTGTCGGACTCAAAAGACGCAATTTCTCAGAAAAAACCATCAAAGCGATCAAAGACACATACAGAATTATTTTCCGTTCCAATCTTTTATTGGATGCGGCCTTGAAAAAGGCGCAGGACGAAACCGAAAATCTCCCGGAAGTAAATCATTTTATTAAGTTCGTCAAAGAATCAAAAAGAGGCGTTTGCCGCTGATAATAAAAAATATGAAAAAAAAGAAAATAAAAGTTGGCGTGGTCGGAGTGGGCCATTTAGGCAATTATCATCTGCAAAAATACCATAATCTGGAAAATTGCGAAATTGCTGCTGTAGCGGACACGTTTGCCGGCCGTGCTCAGAAAGCTGCAGAAATTTATAAATGTGATCCATTCTCTGATTATCAGGCAATGCTGGGTAAAGTTGATGCTGTGAGCATTGCCGTTCCGACAAGCGATCATTACAAGGTAGCCAGAGATTTTCTGGCGACAGGCGCGGATGTCTTAATAGAGAAACCTATCTGCGCAACTTTAAAAGAAGCAGATGAATTGATAGAATCGGCAAAAAAAAATGGTTTGATTCTGCAGGTTGGTTTTGTTGAAAGATTCAATCCTGCAATCATGGCCATGGAGAATGTTATAAAGAGACCGATGTTTATTGAAGCGCATCGCTTGCACCCCTTCTTTGAGCGCGGAACCGATGTTGATGTTATTCTGGATTTAATGATTCACGACCTCGACATTATCCTGAAATTCGTGGATTCCCCGATTAAAGGAGTTGAAGCTGTAGGTGTTCCTATCCTGTCCGACAAAATTGATATATCCAATGTACGGATTTCCTTTTCTACCGGTTGCATAGCCAATGTCACAGCCAGTCGCATTAGCGCTAAAACCATGCAAAAAATACGCTTTTTCGGTGTCGAAGGATATCACGCAGTTGATTGCCAGAAACGTGAAATTGTATCTTTGAGCAAAAGAACAAATGAAGCTGGTCAGCAGCAGATTATTCAAAACAATGTAGAGGTTGGCAGCCATGATCCTCTGGAGGAAGAAATCCGTTCTTTTGTTAATGCTGTGGCCAATCGTTCTATGCCTCTTGTATCAGGTGAAGAAGCGCGCAAATCCCTGGAGTTGGCCATTGATATAATCAATAAAATGAAAGTTGCCGAGGTAGTGTGAAAATGATTCCGATGGTGGATTTAAAAAGGCAGTACTATAATCTTAAGAACGAAATCGATGCTGCAATCAGCGATGTTTTAGAACAAACCCATTTTATTCTCGGACCTAACGTAAGCGCGCTGGAAACAGAAGTTGCCGCTTATCATGATTTGCCTTATGCTGCAGGAGTTGCCAATGGAACCGATGCCTTGCTTCTGGCATTACGTGCTTGCGGTATTGGAGCCGGCGATGAGGTAATTACGACCCCTTTTACTTTTATTGCCACGGCGGAAGTCATCGCTCTTTTAGGTGCTACGCCCGTGTTTGTGGACATTTCTCCTGAGACTTATAATCTTGATTGCAGCCGGATTGCTGAAAAAATAACCACGAAAACAAAGGCAGTTATACCGGTGCATTTGTTCGGTCATCCTGCCGACATGGCACCAGTTATGAAAATAGCTGCAACGCACAATCTTAAAGTGATTGAAGATTGCGCGCAGGCTTTCGGAGCTAAATATAATGGTCAGAAAGTAGGCACAATCGGTGATGTCGGTTGTTTTAGTTTCTTCCCTAGTAAAAATTTAGCCGGTTATGGCGACGGGGGCATGGTCATCACGAACAATGAAGAAATCGCCGGACAAGTAAAAATGTTACGCAACCACGGCAGTGCAAAGCGTTATTATCATCAAAAAATCGGATACAACAGCCGCCTGGACGAAATTCAGGCCGCGATCATTCGTGTTAAGCTTAAAAAAATAGACCAGTTTAATGAAGCACGCCGTCGAAACGCTGCATCTTATTGCGCAGCCATCAAAAGTAAAGATATAATCCTGCCGACGACGTCTTCTGGCTGTGAACATGTTTATCACCAATTCACTATTCGTGCAAAAAATCGTGATGTTTTGGCCGGCGCTCTTCAGAAGAAAGATATTGCTTCTGCCGTATATTATCCGGTACCTCTGCATCAGCAGGAAGTTTTTCTGAATTTGTATAATGTTTCAGTAAAACTGCCGCAAAGCGAAAAATGTGCGCAGGAAGTTCTTTCTCTGCCGATGTTTCCGGAATTGAGCCGGGAGGAAATAAGGTTTATTGCCGACGTGATTAATAATGCCTCTTGAAGAAAAGAAATCAAATCCATTAATGCCTGCTACATATAAGAAAAATAAAACAATCATGATTGTTGCCGGTGAAGCTTCGGGCGACATGCATGGCGCCAATCTCGTCAAAGAAATGTTAAAGATTGATCCGACGCTTAATTTTTACGGTATCGGTGGGAAGAAAATGAAAGAAGAAAAAGTTCAACTTCTTGCCGATGCTTCTGGTATGGCTGTTGTAGGTTTAACCGAGGTTTTTTCCAAATTGGGAAATATTTTTAAAATAATGAGCATAATGAAAAAATCTATGGATGAACGCAAGCCGGATCTTGTTATCCTGATTGATTATCCTGATTTCAATCTTCCTTTAGCAACGGCTGCTAAGAAAAGAGGAATAAAGGTTTTTTATTATATCAGTCCGCAGGTTTGGGCCTGGCGTAAAGGCAGAATAGAACAAATCAAGAAAAACGTAAATAAAATGGCAGTTATCCTGCCTTTTGAAGTTGAAACATATGCTCAAGCGGGCTTTACGGTAAATTACGTCGGTCATCCTTTACTTGATTTAGTGAAACAGAATTATTCAAAACAGGAATCGAGAAAAAAATTCGGCCTTGCCGAAAATAAAACGACTATTGGAATTTTACCAGGCAGCCGGCTTTCGGAAACAGAGAAATTAATGCCGGAATTATTACTTGCAGCCGAAATTCTAAAGAGAGAACTACCGGACATACAATTTGTTCTGCCTCTGGCCGATACACTCGAAGAAAAAAACGTGGCTGAAATTATTTCAAGATTTGATCTAAAAATAAATATAATTACCGGCCACACTTATGATGTCATCTCCTGTGCTGATTTAGCATTGGTTGCTTCGGGAACGGCAACTCTGGAAACAGCTCTGTTGAATGTTCCCATGGTTATTGTTTATAAAATTTCTCTTCTTTCTTATATTATCGGCAGATTGATTGTGGATGTAAAAAATATCGGCCTTGTCAATATTATTGCCGGAAAAACCATTGTTCCTGAATTGATTCAAAAAGATGCAAGCGGTCAGCGTATTGCCGAAGAGGCTCTGTCGATTTTAAATAATGTAGAAAGAAAACAGGAAATTATAAAAGAGATGTCGGAGATACGTGCCAAGCTGGGCGAGCCCGGTGCCGCAATAAGAGCTGCGCAAATTGCCTGCGATATGATATAGAAACAAATATGGAAACTTTTAAAAGATTATTATTAATGGCCAGGCAATATTATGTGCGCTTTATCCTTGCCGTGATTTGCATGATCATTGCCGGAGGTTTGCAATCCGCTCTGCCGCTGATTGCCAAGCCGGCCATTGACGAAATATTCGTCAATAAAGATATTGCCTCGCTGAAATGGATACCTTTTGCGGTAATAGCAATTTTCTTGTTTAAAGGGTTGTGCAACTATGGTCAGGCCATTTTAATGAGTTCTATAGGCCTGCGCATTGTTACGAATTTGCGTAATCAACTTTACGAACAAATTCAAAAGCAATCCTTATCTTTTTTTGCCGACCATCCCACAGGATTGCTGATGTCTCGGATTACCAATGATGTTCAGTCCGTTCAAACCGCTTCGGCAGAGGCAATAACTGCATTAGTTAAAGACAGTTTCATGCTGTTGGGCCTCGTCGGCGTGATTTTTTACACGGACTGGAAACTGGCGCTTATCGCGATGGTTGTCTTTCCCCTGACCGTTTATCCCATTGCCTGGTTTGGTAGAAAAATACGCAATGTTACAACCTCAACACAAATCACTATGGGAACGTTGAATTCCCTTTTGCAGGAAACCATTTCCGGTACGCGCATTGTCAAAGCATTCGGCATGGAGAAATACGAAAGCAAAAGATTTGCCGCGGAAAACGAAAAACTGTTTAAATATAACATGAAATCCGTTTCCGTAAATGCCATTTCCAGCCCATTAATGGATTTTCTGGGTGGATTGGGGATTGCCGCTGTCATTTTTTACGGTGGATACAACGTCGTACAAGGCAATTCCACCCCTGGCACGTTCTTCTCTTTTATTGCCGCGCTGCTGATGCTTTATGAGCCGGTTAAACGGCTCACCAATATCAATAACACCATTAATCAGGGAATTGCCGGCGCCGATCGTATTTTTAGTATCATCGACCGTGTACCGGATATTGAAGATAAATCCGATGTCGTTATTCTACCACATGTTACGCAGAGTATCGATATTGAAAATGTGACATTTTGTTATGACGAAAAGCCTGTGCTGAAAAATATCAACCTCTCGATCAAGGCGGGTGAAGTTGTCGCTTTTGTCGGAATGAGCGGCGGCGGCAAGACATCGCTGGTCAATCTGATACCAAGATTTTATGATGTCAGTGCCGGCCGCATTATGATTGACGGATATGATATACGGGATGTCTCTCTGAAATCTTTGCGCAGCCAGATCGCCATAGTAACTCAGCAGACCATTCTTTTTAATGATACCGTTAGGAATAATATTGCTTACGGCGATATCCAAAGAACGGAAGAAGACATCATCAATGCCGCCAAAGCGGCCAATGCTCATGACTTTATCATGCGCCTGCCGAAAGGATATGAAAGCAATATCGGAGAACTGGGCACTAAACTTTCCGGTGGTGAGAAACAGCGGATTTCTATTGCCCGCGCACTGCTCAAAAACGCTCCCATTTTAATTCTTGACGAGGCTACTTCATCGCTGGACACGGAAGCGGAAATTGAAGTGCAGGATGCTCTGGATAATCTCATGAAAGGCCGCACCACGCTGGTTATAGCACACAGACTTTCCACGATTCGCAACGCTGACCGAATCATTGCTCTTGTCAGCGGGAAGATCGTGGAAGAAGGCGATCACGAAACATTAATGAAGAAAAAAGGCGAATATTTCCGTCTGTATAATTTGCAGTTCAAAGATGAAGGAAGTGATGAAAGAAATGATCAATTGGCAAAAGATATGGGATGACGACGGAAATAAAAATGTTTACATCCCTGTCAAAGTAATTGCATCCATCCTGTCTTTTTTTTATCTAGGTGTTATCAATTTTCGCAATTGGCTGTATGATCACAAAATATTCGAAGAAATGAAGCTTCCCTGTCCGGTAATCAGTGTCGGTAATATCACCGTCGGTGGTACAGGCAAAACTCCCTGTGTAATAATGCTGGCTCGAATGCTTCAAAAAAATGGCTTTAAGCCGGCGGTTATCAGCCGCGGTTATGGCAGCAGAAGCATCAATCCCGTAAATATTATATCAGATGGTGATAAAGTTTTGCTGGACAGCGAAACCGCCGGAGACGAACCCTATTTAATTGCTCAAGAATTAAAAAACGTTCCTGTTATTACAGGAGCAAATAGGATTGCCACAGGAAAGGCAGCAATTGATAAATTCGGAGCAAATGTGATTATCTGTGACGATGCGATGCAGCACCGTCAAATTTTCAGGGATATTAATCTGGTCTTATTGGACAACAGAAGTTTAAATGAAAATAATCGTATGCTTCCGCGAGGAAGATTGCGGGAACCAGTGAAAGAATTGAAAAGAGCCGATGCTATAATACTTACAAGAACGGATGAGGCTCAACAGGCAGACAAAAAAACCGGGGAGATAATAAAAAGTATACCCGTTTTTAAAAGTATTCATAAACCGAAAGATATTATCAGGGCAGATTTTAATGAGAGAAAGCCGGTTCCCGAACTAAAAGAGAAAAAAGTTTACGCTTTTTGCGGAATAGCCAAGCCTGATTCTTTTAGAAAAATTCTGTTGTCTGCGGGGGCGCGGATTTTGTCCTTTGATGTTTTTCCGGATCATCACCGCTATAAGAAAAGCGAATTGGAAAAAATAAGGAATGGATTTATTAGTTGCAGTGCGGATTATCTGATGACTACGGAAAAAGACGCTGTGCGCCTTAAGAATTATCCTGAATTTTTAAAAATACTTAGTGTTTTACGCGTGGAAATGGAAATAATATCTTCCGCCCGGTTGTTTGAAGAATTTATAATTAAACGGATAAAACTTCGTCATGAAATACAATAAAGGTAAAATTGATGCCTGAAAATATCAAAAAATTGCCGCGTCAAGGCATAGATAAAATTCTAATTCGCGGTACAAACTGGATTGGTGATGCCATCATGACATTACCGGCGGTGGACTCAATACGTGCCACTTACCCGAGAGCACATATTGCCGTTCTGGTAAAACCCTGGGTAGCCGATATTTATAAACTATTTTCAAGCCTGGACGAGATAATCATTTATGAGAATAGATTTGATAATCCTGCCGGAGTATTTCAACTTGCTCAAAAGTTAAAGCAGAAGAAATTCGACCTCGCGATACTTTTGCAAAATGCCATTGAAGCTGCGATTATCGCTCTTGCGGCGCGAATTCCTCTGCGTGCGGGTTACGATTCTGATGCCCGTGGTCTTTTGCTGACTCATCGGGTAAAACTGACAGATGAAATAAAAAAAGTTCACCAGACGGATTATTATCTGGAAATGGTCAAAGCTCTTGGTTGCGTTTCTGTTGGCCGTGAAATGCACATGGAAACGAAAATAAATTTAGCAGATGCCAGAAATGTTTTGCGCAAATTCATGCCCGAAGAAACCATGAAAACGATAATCGGCATTGCTCCCGGGGCCACTTACGGCCCGGCGAAGAAATGGGTTCCCGATAGATTTGCCGCAGTGGCGGACAGTCTCAGTGAAAAATTTTCCGCAAAGATAATTATAATGGGAGGGAAGTCAGACGGAGAGACGGCGCATGCAGTTCAGAAATTAGCGCATGCTCAATTAATCAATCTTGCCGGCAAGACAACTCTGCTGGAAGCAATTTATTTAATTTCGCAATGCTCCCTGTTTATCAGCAATGATTCCGGATTAATGCACATAGCCGGCGCTTTGAATATACCCACGGTGGCAATTTTCGGCTCAACCAATCCCATTACAACCGCGCCCGTGGGAAACAAATCCGTAATTGTCCGGCATGAAGTATCCTGCAGCCCTTGTCTGAAGAAAAACTGTCCAACTGATTTCCTGTGCATGAAGATGATTTCTGTGGAAGACGTTTTGCAGGTTGCTGAAAATCTATTTCAAGACACACGGGATGTTAATCAATGAAAAAAAATACAGCCGTTTTTCTGGATAGAGACGGAGTTATTAATGAAGAAGTAGGCTATCTTGATGATCTTGATAAGCTAAAAGTAATTCCATGTGCTTATGAAGCTATCAAGCTGATAAATGAAAGCGGGATGAAAGCCGTAGTCATTTCCAATCAGTCTGGTGTAGCCAGAGGAATGATTACAGAAGAATTTGTAAAAAGAACAAATGACTACCTGCAGGCCATTCTAAGGAAGCAGGGAGTTTATATAAACAATTTCTATTACTGTCCCCATCATCCCACGGAAGGAAAAGAACCGTACCGGCAGGTTTGTGACTGCCGGAAGCCTGCCCCCGGCATGTTTCTAGCTGCAGTCCGTGATTTGAATATTAATTTAAAATTATCTTATATGATAGGTGACCGATTTCTCGATATGGAGGCAGCAAAAAAAGTTGGAGTCAGGGGTGTTCTGGTAAGAACAGGCTATGGTAGTGATTTGTTGCAGGACGATGGCCCTGATAAGGAAACCGTAGAAGGTAAACCGGCTTATATTGCCGCAGATATACTGGAAGCCGTGAACTGGATATTAAAGGATAGAAAGTGAATATACTGATCGTAAAACTCAGTGCGATAGGTGATGTAATTCACACACTGCCTTCTCTTGCTGCTCTGCGCCGGCTTTATCCTGAATCTCACATAACATGGGTAGTTGAAGAAGCAGCGGCTGATTTGGTTACAGGTCACCCATATCTGGACTCGGTTTTGGTTTCAAGACGCAAAAGCTGGAGCAGGGACTTGCTTCGCGGCCGGGTCAGAAGCCCTTTGTCTGAAATTGGAAATTTTGTAAGAAAGTTGCGGCAACGGGATTATGATCTGGTTATTGATTTTCACGGTCTTTTTAAAAGTTCGATAATTGTTTTTTTAAGTCGGGGAAAAAGAAAGCTGGGTTATGATTCCTGGCAGGAAATAAGCGGCTTATTTCTAAATGAGAAAATTCCTGAAGACGTGAACAAACACGCGGTCGACCGTTATCTGGATTTCCCTCGTTATCTGGGAGCGGAAATCGACAGAGTCGAATTTACTCTTCCTTCGGATAAAAATGCGGAAGAAAAAGTGTTGCGTTTGCTGCGTGAATATAATCTGGAAGATAAAAAATTTGTTGCAATTAATCCCATAGCTTTATGGGAAACAAAGCTATGGAGTGATGAACAATTTGCCTGTTTAGCTGATTTAATTAATAATAAACTGCAAGTAAACGTTGTCTTTACGGGAAGCGAAAAAGAATCGATCGAAAAAATAACTTCACTAATGAATACTGAATGTGTAAACTTAGGCGGCAAAACAACATTGCTTGATCTTGCTTGTTTGTATAAAAAAGCATGTATGGTAATAACCACGGATTCCGGTCCCATGCACATGGCTGCGGCAGTTGGAATTCCTGTTATCGCTCTTTTCGGGCCGACAGATCCGGAAAGAACCGGACCTTACGGTGACGGACATACAATAATCAGGATAGAGCTGCCTTGTAGCCCCTGTTTTTTAAAAAAATGCTCGACAAAACAGTGCATGAAAGATATTTCATCCGAGCAGGTTTTTGCCGTTGTGGAAAAAAAATTAATAAAGGAGCAATAAATGCCTTTAAATAAGAAACTACTGGAAATTCTAATTTGTCCTCAATGTCGCGGTAAAGTTCGATATGACGAAAAGCAAAACGGCATCATTTGTGATCGGTGTAAATTATTATATGAAGTAAAAGATGACATCCCCGTTCTACTTGTGGAAGAAGCGAAAAAAATTTCATAATTTGAAGATGGGGTAACAGAAACTACAGTATGTAAGCGCTTCATATTATAAGCTTTTAGCAAAATTAATAAAATTACTTGACAGTGGCTATAGATTAATATAAAAAGTTTAACACAACTAGTAAAAGGCTTTTAAAGCCCTATTCCTTGGAGCGTTTCACGTATTCAATAAGACAAACCGAGATTTAATCCGTAACTACTAAAAATCGTGACATCTTTTTGTGTTTCTTTAAAAAGAATGCAGCAAAGCAACGATAAATATAATGTCAGGATAATCTTTACGTTACCCGGGTAGACTTTAAAGCAAGGGAATATTTATGAACATTGAAGACATTAAACGATTGCCTATCAGCGAGCTTAACGATTTAGCCAAAAAATTGGATGTTCCGGGTGCCAGCGGTATGCGCCGTCAGGATTTGATTTTCGCAATCTTGCAGACACAAGCGGAACAAAATGGCGTTATTTCCGGTTCGGGCGTGTTAGAAATTCTACCTGACGGATTTGGTTTTTTACGCGCCGTGGATTACAACTACTTGCCCAGTCCGGATGATATTTACATTTCTCCTTCGCAGATCAGAAGGTTTAATTTGAAAACCGGCGATACGATTTCCGGCGAAGTCCGTCCTCCAAAAGAGGGGGAAAAATATTTCGCGCTTTTAAAAGTCGACACCGTCAACATGGAAAGTCCCGAACAAGCACGGGACAAAATTCTTTTCGATAACCTTACTCCTCTCTATCCTCTGGAAAAATTAAATCTGGAGTATGATCCAAAAAACTATTCCACCAGAACCCTGGATTTATTCGCGCCGATCGGCAAGGGGCAGCGCGCGTTAATTGTTTCACCGCCCAGAGCAGGCAAAACGGTTCTTTTACAGGACATTGCTCACAGCATTGCCGCCAATCATCCGGAAGTTGTTTTAATGGTGCTGTTAATTGATGAACGGCCGGAAGAAGTTACCGATATGCAGCGCAGTGTTTCCGGTGAAGTAATTGCTTCCACATTTGATGAACCGGCTTCTTTCCATGTACAGGTGGCCGAAATGGTTATTGAAAAAGCCAAACGTCTTGTGGAGCATAAGAAAGATGTAGTTATTTTACTCGACAGCATCACCCGCCTGGCCAGGGCATACAACACTGTTGTCCCGCCCAGCGGAAAAGTTCTCTCCGGAGGTGTCGACTCCAATGCTCTGCATAAGCCGAAACGTTTCTTCGGAGCAGCCCGTAATATCGAAAACGGCGGCAGCCTGACAATCATCTCGACAGCTTTGATTGATACCGGAAGCAGAATGGACGAAGTTATTTTTGAAGAATTCAAGGGAACAGGCAACATGGAACTGCATCTGGACCGTCGTATTGCCGATCGCAGAATATTCCCCGCTTTCGACTTGATTCGTTCCGGCACCAGAAAAGAAGAATTGCTCATTCCCAAAAATAATCTCAATCGTGTCTGGATATTGCGCCGGTTGCTCCAGGAAATGAACCCCGTTGATGCCATGGAATTTATTATCGGTAAAATCAAAAAAACGGAAAATAATCAGGAATTTCTGGATTCAATGAACGCTTAACCAGTTGCATTTTAAATACTTATGATGATCAGCCGGAAATTATAAACTAATAAAACCGGACAATTTGTAATAACTAATACCATTTCGATTTCAAAGGATAACGCGGCGGCAAGAAGGAGGCTCCGCAGGCGTATTATTAATACGTTGAGGAAGCCGACGACGCTGCCAACAAAGTTAGCCAAAGAAAGCGAATTGGTATAATTTACTTGAATTTTTGCCGCATATATTGTAAGGCAGACGAGCACTTTATAAAATGAAGCAAAAAACATTAATAATTAATTGTAGATAAACACCAGGGAGGAAAAGAAAAAAAGAAATGAAAGAAGGAATCCATCCGGAATATAAAGAAACGACAATAACTTGTGTCTGCGGCAATGTTATTGAAACGAGATCGACCAAAAAAGACATCAAGACGGAAATTTGTTCTAACTGCCATCCTTTTATAACAGGTAAGCAAAGGCTTGTAGATACGGCGGGTCGTGTCGAGAGATTTAAGAAAAAGTACGAAGCAAAAGTGGAAAAGCCGCAGGTCAAAAAGACAACAACTACCGAAAATATTAAGGAAACACCTAAAAAAACAACAAAAAAATAGTTACTTAATTTCTATTTATGTTGCCGGTCTGATATTCTTTTGAATTCTGACCGGCCTTTTTTTGCAGGTGTTTTTCCCGGCAGGGATGAACTTGTAAAGTTTTTCTAAACTGACCCTTAATTATACAAATTTACGTTAAAGAAATAACATGGAAATCATACTGGATAAACTTAACGATATTGAACTACGTTACCGGGAACTGGAAGGACAGCTCAGCGATCCTAAAATCGTTTCCAAACAGGGACTTTATCAAAAACTGGCAAAAGAACATTCCGATTTGAGAGAGTTAGTAGAAGCCATCCGTGAATATAATAAAGTTAGGGGGCAAATAGAAGAATATGACGGAGTTCTGGCCGGGGGCGATGAAGATCTAAAAGCGATAGTTAAAGAAGAAATGCCTCAATTAAAACAGAAAAAAAACGATTTGGAAGAGAAATTGAAAATTCTGCTTTTGCCCAAAGATCCCAATGATGATAAAAATGTCTTTCTGGAAATCAGGGCTGGCACAGGAGGAGACGAAGCTGGTCTTTTTGCCGGAGATTTATTCCGAATGTATGCCCGGTATGCGGAATCTCAGGGTTGGAAAGTGGAAGTAGTCAGTAGTTCGCCTACCGGTGGTATCGGCGGTTTTAAGGAAATAATCGCGCAGATAGAAGGCAATGGCGCATACAGCCGCCTTAAATATGAAAGCGGTGTTCATCGCGTTCAACGCGTTCCGGTTACGGAGGCGCAGGGACGCATTCATACTTCGGCAGTCACAGTCGCCATTATGCCGGAGGCTGAAGAAGTGGAAGTCAATATAGATCAGAACGATTTACGGATTGACGTGTATCGTTCCACCGGGCACGGTGGTCAGAGTGTCAACACTACGGATTCCGCTGTTCGCATAACTCATTTACCGACAGGACTTGTCGTAACCTGTCAGGATGAAAAATCACAGCTCAAGAACAAAGCCAAAGCGATGAAGGTAATGCGGGCGAGACTTCTTGATGCCATGGTGCAAAAGCAAAATGCCGAGCAGGCGCAGACGCGCAAAAACCAGGTAGGCAGCGGTGACCGCTCCGAGCGCATTCGCACATATAATTTTCCGCAGGGAAGAATAACCGATCATCGCATCAATTTGACCCGTTACGACCTGGATAATTTCATCAACGGCAATATCGGCGCCATGATTGATGCTTTAGCGGCGCATTATCAGGCAGAATCTTTAAAATAAAATGATTCACTTGACTTCAGGAAATGTACGGGAAACGGCTTTTTTAAATACTGCCTCATTAGTCTTGAACTTCGTTATGATAAGGTCGACAAATTTCCAAACGTTTAATCTTATTTCTCTTTTGTAGGAGTTAATTTTGTATATTTCCGGTATTCCGTTAAACTCGTCAGAAATATGAAAAAAATATTTTATTTGGTTTTTTTTATCGATATATTTTTTTGGAGTTCCCTGATGCTGAACGCCGTTTCTGTAAACAATCCAGAAACAATTAAAATCTTCTAAACTAAGGCCCAGATCTTTTGCCGCTGCAACTTTGAATTTTTCATCGTCTCTTTTGCCGTTAAGAGTATCTGTTACAGCACGATAATATCTTTCGCACAAAAAAAGAGCGGCAGATAGAGCCAAAAATCCCCCGTCGCCTTCAGGCATTTCTTTGAGTTTTTCAATCGGCTTGATAAACCAGCCGTCGAATCGTTCCATTAGAGAGGCGCCTGGCTTCATAAATTTCTATCCTCAAAGCTTTTTTGAAATGTCCGGCAAGCCCTACGAGTAAATTCTTTTAAATATTAATAATTTGGGTTTATAAACGCTTGACATTTTTTTTGCAACAACTTATTTCTAAACATCATGCAATAATTTCATCGAGTTTTGAAGGATAAAACATCATGATAGTTCGTGACATTCTTAATGAAACAGCCCGTGCTTTTGAAGCCGCGGGAATACCGTCGGCGAGATTGGACGCCGAAGTATTGCTTTCTATCGTTATTGGAAGAGATAAACTTGAGTTTTTAAAAAATCCGGAAATGATTATCAATGAAGAGCAGCTTTCTACTTATAAAAAGCTCGTTACCCGTCGATTGCAATTAGAACCGGTAGCTTATATTACAGGGGTTAAGAATTTTTGGACATTCACTTTGGAAGTAAACAAGGATGTTTTAATTCCGCGTCCTGATACGGAAATCATTGTTGAAGAAGCGATCGATATCGCGAAAAAACATACATCGAATCAACTCAAAATTTTAGATATAGGTACAGGCAGCGGAGCTATCGCCATCGCGTTGGTTTACGAATTACCTCAAGCCAAAGTTACGGCCACCGATATTTCGGAAGCGGCACTTAGCCTGGCGAAAAGAAATGCGGACATTTTGGGATTTAAAGATAGAATAGATTTTCGACTGGGAGATTTATTTGAACCAGTCAGCGTTATTTTTGATATAATCGTCTGTAACCCGCCCTATATTTCAGCCGCGGATTATGCAGAGCTTTCCCCGGGAGTGAAAGATTATGAACCGGCGATCGCTCTTCTGGCGGGAACTAGTGGAACCGAATTCTACGAAAGGTTGATATATCAGGCGAAAGATCATTTGGAAAAAAATGGTTGGCTTTTGATGGAAATTGGAGCTAAACAGAAAAAAGAAATTTATAAAATTATCGAGGAATCCGGATTTTATGAAAATGTGGAAACACGAAAAGATTATGCCGGATTGCCGCGTGTAGTTAAAGCAAGGAGAAAGTAAGTGGATAAGATAGTTATTAATGGCGGGAAACCTCTGCACGGCAATGTTCAGATAAGTGGAGCAAAAAACGCGGCGCTTCCGATTTTGGCCTCCGCATTGTTAACAGAAGGAACCAATACGTTCCATAATATCCCCGATTTGGTGGATATTAAAACGATAAAAAAACTTTTATGCAGCATGGGTGCTCAAATCGAAGGTGAAGAGAGTGTTAAAATAAATTTCGATAAAATTACCAGTCATACGGCTTCCTATGAACTGGTAAAAACAATGAGGGCTTCAATTTTAGTTCTGGGTCCTCTGCTCGCCCGTACGGGAATGGCCCGCGTGTCTCTTCCCGGGGGATGCGCCATCGGCGCGCGACCGGTTAATCTTCATCTCAAGGCGCTGGAAGATATGGGCGCTCAAGTAGAGTTAAAAAGCGGCTATATTGAAGCAAAGGCTAAAAAATTAAAAGGAGCGGATATTTACTTTGATTTGCCTACCGTAACCGGTACGGAGAATATAATGATGGCAGCAACTCTGGCTCAAGGCACTACAGTTCTGAACAATGCCGCGCGTGAGCCGGAAGTTATCAACCTTGCGGATGTTTTGAAAAGTATGGGAGCTAAAATCAGCGGAGCGGGGACAGACTTAATAACGATTAAAGGCGTTACTTCTCTAAAACCAACGGAATCCATAATTATTCCTGATCGGATTGAAGCGGGAACTTTTATGATTGCCGCAGGAATGACACATGGTGAGATAAATGTTATTGGCTGCAATTCTCATCATTTGGAAGCGTTAATCAACAAATTACGGGATACCGGTATGAAAATTTCGCCGATTAAAAATGGGATGAAAGTATCTGCCGGAGAAAAAATAAACAGTATTGATGTAAAAACTCTTCCTTATCCGGGATTCCCCACTGATTTACAGGCACAGATGATGGCTTATATGAGTATCGGCAGTGGTTTGAGTGTTATTACCGAAACAGTCTTTGAGAATCGATTTATGCATGTCAGCGAACTCTTGCGGATGGGAGCCGATATTGTTATTCAGGGTAATAATGCGGTTGTTCGGGGAGTGCCTGTTTTGCGCGGAGCGCAGACAATGGCTACAGATTTGAGAGCGTCGGCTTCTCTGGTTCTGGCGGCCCTGGTAGCCGAAGGCACGACTGAAATTTCCCGCGTTTATCATATTGATCGCGGTTATCAGACAATAGAAAAGAAATTCTCCGCGTTGGGAGCGGATATAAAAAGGATAAAATAAATGAAGATAATCAAATCCAACGCTGCCGGTTTTGAAAAATTCTTTAACGAATTGCGCCGAAGGGGTGGTGTTCATTCTCCTGCGCTTTTATCATCCGTGGCAAAAATTGTGAGTGATGTCGCAACTCAGGGAGACAAAGCATTATTTAGATACACGGTGAAGTTTGATGGATATAAATTAACCGCGGCTACGGTTGAAGTAACCGCAGCAGAAAAAAAGAAAGCGCTGGCGCAGGTTAAAGCCGAAGATCTGAAAGTTATCAGATTAGCGGCGCGGCGAATCGAAACTTATCATCGCCATCAGGTTGCGCAAAGCTTTATGATTAAAAAGGAAAGCGGCGTAGAAATGGGACAGCGTATACTACCCCTGCGTAGAGTCGGCATTTACGCTCCCGGCGGTAAAGCATCTTATCCTTCAACAATTCTAATGGCGGCGATTCCGGCACGCATTGCCGGTGTGGATGAAATTATTCTGGTCACTCCAGCCAAAGACGGGAAACTTAATCCTCTGATTGCAGCGGCAGCCGAGGTAAGCGGAGTGAAACGCATATTCAAAATTGGCGGCGCGCAGGCAATTGCGGCACTGGCGTATGGTACGAAGACTGTTCCTCAGGTAGATAAAATTGCGGGGCCGGGTAACGCCTATGTTGCCGCGGCAAAAAAAATGGTGTTCGGTCAGGTAGATATAGACATGATAGCCGGTCCCAGCGAAGTTATTGTCATTGCCGATAAGACTGCGAGAGCTTCTTTTGCGGCTGCGGATATGCTGGCACAGGTTGAGCACGACGAAATGGCGGCGGCATTGCTTTTGACAGATTCCGAAACTCTGGCGCGGGAAGTTTCGCTCGAAATTTACCGGCAAACGAAATCATTATTGCGAAAGACAACGGCGGAAAAATCTTTGACCAAATACGGCGCGATTATCATTACACGGAGCATAGAAGAGGCTGTCGATATCGCCAATTCGTTTGCGCCCGAACATTTGGAGTTGATGGTGAAAAATCCGAAGAAAATTCTGAATAGAGTAAGAAATGCCGGATCAGTTTTCCTGGGTTCATTCACGCCGGAAGCATTGGGCGACTACATAGCCGGCACAAACCATATTTTGCCCACGGGAGGTACGGCTCGTTTTTCATCTCCGCTGGGAGTCTATGATTTCTATAGACGAATGAGCTTTCTTTCCTTTACTAAGGAAGCCTTTAATAAAATGAGCGTATCCACTGCTCATTTCGCCCAAATGGAAGGACTCGATGCCCACGCCAAATCTGTTCTTGCGCGCGGCAAATAAGTACATTGACAATGTCATTCCCGCGAAGGCGGGAATCCAGTATTTGAACTTTGTGTCGTCTCGGAAATAGTGCGGCGCAGTCATAGTGATAATTTTACAAATGCAAAAGTCAAAAAACGCTAAATACCCTTCAGTAAAAAAAGTAAGCGACGAAGAACGTATCGGCATGGTCAAAGAAATATTTTCGACCATTACCGGCAAATACGACTTTTTAAATCATTTCTTAAGCCTCCGCCGTGATATTGCCTGGCGGCGTTTCGCCGTTAAGAAAATGGTTTTCTCCAAGACCAAAAGATTTCTTGATATTGCCTGCGGTACGGGCGATTTGTCCATTGACACCTGTGTTCAGCACCGGGACATATCGGTGACGGGGGTTGATTTTGTCTATCCGATGGTGAAGGAGGCAAAAGAAAAATCAAAAAAATATAATCTTTCCAGTAGAACGAATTTTATTCAGGGAAATGCGCTGAGTCTACCTTTTGGCGAAAATTCTTTTGACGTAACTGCAATGGCTTTCGGAATCAGAAACATTCCTCAAAAAGCCGATGCTCTCAAAGAAATGCTGCGCGTCACTGTACCGGGCGGCCAGATCATGATTCTGGAGATGACATTTATTCAAAACCGTTTTTTCAAACTTTTTTACTATATTTATTTAAATTTCCTGCTTCCGCTAATGGCCAAAATATTTTCCAAAAACGCCGCGGCCTATTATTACCTTGCCGATTCCATCATGAACTTTCCTTCGCCTGAAGAATTTGCCGCCTTCATGCGGGAGACAGGAATATCCGATGTCAAAATATATCCTCTTACTTTTGGTATAACATGTCTGTATGTTGGGAAAAAACCTTGATACCGTTCGCTTTCTTCGGCTAACTTTGTTGGCTGCGTCGTCGGCGTCCTCAGCGTATTTTCATATACGCCTGCGGAGCCTCCTCCTCGCCGCCGCGTTACCCTTTGATCGGGTGCGCAACCAAAGGGCACGCAATCAAAATTAAATTTTCTACCCTGCCGAGAAGTGACGTCGAATAGACGGCAGCTTCCAATCGAAGCGGTATAAAATAATCACCCTCTATTGAAAAGATTGGAAGTTCACATTTTATGTGATGTTCAAAATATTGCGATTTTGCAGACGGAACTGTTACGCCAATAATTTCTTGTTTGGCGTTACTTTAAATTATTCTTCACCAAGAGATTCGAGGTCAGCTAAATCTTTTTTACGGCCGGTTGCCCGTTTGTTGGTTATGTATTGTTCCTTGCCGAGGAAATGTACGGAAACATCTCCGTATAAACCTTCCTGCTTTCCTTTGTCCGCATCTTCCCATGTGACTCCGGTAAGTGAAGTTATTATATCAATACGAACAGGAGGAACGCCGAGCTGAACAACCGAGTTAGGATTCTGAAAGTCTTCAATTGTCAGGTTCAGAGAGCTGAAGCCAAAATCAGCGAGGGCAGACAGGATTTTTTTGGCGTTCTCGGGTGAATGGTGAACAAAGATATCAATATCAGCGGTAAAACGAGGCACTCCATAAAATGCGAGGGCATAAGCGCCGACAATCATGTATTCAACTTTGTGCCCGTTGAATAACTCGAGCAATTCTTTGAAGTCTTTCTGTGCTTCCATAATATTGCTTTCTTAGATAATCCACGGTGGCAACACGTTCTTCTGCCGGACGACTCAACCAGTATGAGAGATCAGCCTGCGCAGATTGTTTGTTATTAAGATTTTTTTTATGGACTATTTTTTTAATCATAATTACTTATTATCATAATTTTATTGATATTAATACAACTCTTTCGCCAAAAGAAAGGGCTCACATGAAGGCATGTTGATGTCTCTATAATGGGTCTACTGCAACCTTTACAACTACTTTGTGGATATGCCCTGACGAGATCAGCGGCATGTGCGCGTCTTCCGGGAAGAAGATAGCAAGCGCGCCGCTTTTAACGGATATCCAGGCATCCGGTTCATCCATAAAAATCTGCTCATCATCGTTGTGATCGTATTTCCCTGCTGGCTTTTTACACAACGATTTGGGCTTCCATCCCATATCATCCGTTCCTGTCATGACCAATTGTATATCAATGTATTTTTCATGCGTTTCGAGTAGAGCATCCTCTTTCCTGCGGCCATGTTCTTTAGATACCATTGCATAAATGCGATCAGCGTCTATCTCGTATTTTCCAACCGGCAGTTCCTTCAGATCCGGGCGCAGGAGAAAATCGAATGCCCTTGCAAACCCATTGTGCAAGGACAAATATCGGTGTGCATTCTCAAGTGTATCTAAAATCATATCGTTTCATTCCTTTATTTCTATTTATTTCAAACGCTGGCTTGCCCAGCATTCTCAGAAATGGCTTCTACCATTTGGGCCCAAACCCCTTTGGGCATGTCATGCCCCATTCCATCAATTATCAACAATTTTGATCCCGGTATTACGTAAGCTGTATCTTTTCCTGCCTCGCATGGTATCAGCGGATCATCAGCCCCATGAATTACAAGAGTTGGCACCGTAATTGTTGAAAGCGACCCTCTTCGATCGCCATTGGCAAGAAGAGCTATATTTTGACGTGCCATTCCCTGCGGGTAGTATGAACGATCATAGCTCTTTTCCATGAACGTTCGAGCTCTGGTTTCCTCAAATGGAAATCCGGGACTCCAAATTTTCCGCCATATATTCATCATGTGTTCAATAAAAGCTTTGCGTTCCGAAGGTGCGGGCGCTAGAAGAGCAGCTATTGTTTCCGGTTTCGCCTGCGGAAGATCAGGATTTCCTGTGGTCGACATTATTGAAGTCAGACTTAAAACATGTTTTGGATGTCGATAGGCGATAACCTGGGCTATCATACCGCCCATGGAAGCGCCGCAGATATATGCCTTCTCAATGCCCAAAGCATCAAGCAAACCAACGGCGTCATCTGCCATATCACCTAGAGAATATGCTGATTGCACAGGCTTGCCTTCCATTAAAGCTTTGATTGCAGCCGGAAAGTCAGGAATTCCTGCTTCTTCAAATTTTGTCGAAAGACCTGCATCCCGGTTGTCAAACCGAATCACATAGTAACCTTTTTTTACTAATAACTCGCAGAATTCGACCTCCCAAAATAGCAGTTGAGCACCATTACCTGCAATTAATAATAATGCAGGAAATGAACTGTCACCGAAAGTATCATATTCAATTTGGATTCCATTAGCTGTCACATTAGGCATTTCTTAATCCTTTTCTTGTTAATATCACGAGTTGCTATATTTATCTTTACCCACAAAGAAAAAATCAGCGGGCTGCGATTGGTGCAAAGACTGGTTGGGCTTATTTAATTAATCTATTTAATAAAACATCTTCAATATTTTGCCTTGAATCGATAACAGATAAAACAAAAACAGTCCCATCTGATATACGATATACGATGCGCCATGGAGCTATAATCAACTCTCTGTAAATGTGTATTCCTTGACTTTGTAATTCGGGTATAATTCGGCCACGCTCCGGAAAAGCGTAGAGGCTTGATGCTTTTTGCCGAATTTTCTTAAACAAATGTAGCGCATTGCCTTGGCTTTCAGAAGCGATATAATCAATGATCTGTTTTAAATCACTTTCGGCGACAGCTGCCCATTCAACCCTGTACTTTTTATTCATTTAAGCCTTTCATTCAATGAATTTTCGATTTCATCAAACATTTTATCCTGTGGTTTCGTACGTCCACATCGGATATCATCCTCTCCTTGTGAAATAAGCTTTAACATGCCAATGGCGTTACGCATATTTTCATAACTTACAGGGTCTTGCAGCACAGCGCGTGGTTCACCATTTTGAGTAATGATGACAGGCCTCTGGGTTTCATTGATTTGGTTTAGTAAATCTGCGGCTCTTGACTTTAAATAAGTGACTGGCTTGATATCGTTTACAATTTTCATGATATTTACCTCCGGTTCGATAATGGTACCAAAATCGGACCGAATGTCAAGTTGTTTATGCCCGACGAAAAGCTCACCGGCGCGCTTTAGCGCGTCCGGTGGTTTGTATTGTGCGACTTCCCTTTTTTATGTGTATCATCTCATTAATTAAACGCAACTCCAGACGGCAACCAAGCGCATGAGCATATTTTTGTAATGTCGCAAGAGATGGAGAGTGCTTTCCGCTACCGGACTCCAAACGAGCAATCGCTGATTGAGAAATCAGGAAATCAGGGGAAATCAGGGGACGGGGAAATCAGGGGACACCATACTAGTTATTATTCTTCCTCGGCCTTCCACCTTTTCTTGGAACTAAGATCCTCTCTAGCTTACTCTCCAGCCGCTTAATAAAATGAATATTCCCCAACGGCCTGCCCGTCTGCTCATGCCGATATATTAATAATTCATCTTCTTTTGTGTACCCACTGGATAGAAATTCGTCCCAGTCGTCGATTAGTTTTAATAACGGCTTTACCATGACAAGTTCATCATCTTTTGCCGTCAAATGAGCTTTGGCACTGCTCCATTGATATTGTCCCGGTCTTTTAACCAGCCTGGCTTTAACCGGATTAAGTTCAATGTAGCGTGCCGCCGCTAAAAGATATTGTTCATCCATGACATATGAGGAAAAACGCCCCTGCCATAGGTGGCCTTTCCATTTTTCCCGAAAGTTGATCCGGCGTGTATATCGTCTGTGCGTCTCTCCTATCGCCTGGCGAAGTCCTTCTTCTGTTTCTGGTACGGCAATAAGATGAACATGATTAGGCATTAAACAATAAGCCCACAT
>LNQE01001766.1_pt1 | contig 43346 bp, 38 predicted proteins | sample 603111 | NCBI WGS metagenome assembly LNQE01 (sample SAMN04260313, study PRJNA301899) | hydrocarbon metagenome | isolation source: hydrocarbon-contaminated ditch | place: Germany: Bremen | collected 1998
GGCGAAGACGGGCTTTATATAGGAATCATTCCCCCGTTCACCAAAATGGATCTTGATGGCCACCGGGGCATCCCGGGTGATGCACTCCCCCAATCCCGCCGCATCAAAGAGAGCCCGTACTTTCTCGACACTGCTCTGGCAGGGATCGCGGGCCTTGAGGCCGGCAAAATAGACATCACTGGGTATGCTTATCCCCTCTACCTCCCTGTTCATCCCCGGAACCATTAAGATTACCGGAAGGGAAGGTGCCCGGCTCCGGAACCCTGAATCTTAAGGATAAAGGGCCGTGGGCCGGGAGATGCAGGGTTACTGCCCTTATCGGGGGATACGATATTCCTTCCTCTGCCGCCCAGCCTGGGGTTCTTAGGGCAAAACGGATAGTGAAAAGAATCGGTCGTGATTTAAAAAAAAAAAGAGTGGATTATTCCCGTTTCCCGAGCTCGTGATCGAGGGCGAAGAGGTGGCCGGGTCTGTCCCCAAGGATCCTGATCCGGGCAAGGATTTCGCTCGCGTTTGCCTCTTCCTCAACCTGTTCCTTTACAAACCAGCCGAGGAAGTTCTGGGTGGCATAGTCCTTTTCCTTGATTGCGAGATCCATCAGGCCATGGATGAGACCGGTCACCTTCTGCTCATGGGCATATACCTGTTCGAAAACTGCCTCTGCCGATTTCCAGGGGGTCTTGGGTGCCTCAATAGCCGGCAGTTTCGGGGTTCCTCCCACCTCCACGATATAGTGGTAAAACTTCATGCCGTGCGAAAGCTCCTCCCTGGACTGGAGCCTGAGCCATGTTGCAAATCCTTTCATAGGGATGCTCTCGAAATATGCAGACATCGCCAGGTAGAGATAGGACGAATAGAATTCAGCATTGACCTGCTTATTCAGGGCATCTTCCATGGACTTCTTCAGCATTGTTCTCCTCCTTGTATACCCGAGATGTAGGTTTATTTTGTTTTAACCCTTTCGAACAGGTCACCACAATGCTGTCATCCGCTGCACGTTACTTCTTTACAATCACCGACGCATTCTGGTCGAACGGATTTGTGCGCATGGCGAGCGAGAAGAGGTACGGGTAGTACTTCTTGAGATACTGCATGTAATCGACCCACTGGATGGCGAGCTGCCGGTAGACCCGGAGCAGGTCGCCCCTGATATGGATGATGTCTGTCTCGGGAAGATCGCTGCAGCACTTCCTCCGATCCAGCTCTTCGGTGAGGTGGAAGACGGCCCTGAGCGTCTCCGTAAACATCTGGTGCTCAAGAAGCGCGGGATTCTCAAGGAGACGGAGCAGGAAGTTTCTCTTTTCGCTGAGGAATTGAGAGAGCCCCGGTACATCAACCTTCGAGCCGTCGAGGTCATAGGAGTAGGCTTCCAAAAACGTCCTGAGATCATCGAAATCTTTTTTCTCCCATGTTTCGCGGACCAGGAGGTTTTTTCTCACTGATGCAAGGCCGGGATCACAATCCGAGATCCCGGTCAGGAGATCGGTCCCCACCTCAGAGAAGAATGTCCCTATCACCATGTTCAGCTTCTCGAGCCGCTCCCGCCGCGATCGCATCGTAAGGAGTTCATTGAGGATGATGGTCACCAGGAATGCACTGATTGGGACGAACCCCAGCGAATTGAAGATGTAATTCAGCGTGTCGGACGGATTTTTCAGGACGAGGAATTTGATCGAATACACAATGACGGTAAACGATAAGAGGACCAGCCCGAGTTTTAACTGCCAACCATAACGCATAGAGATCGCTCCTCCCTGCAACTGATGAAGGGTTGCACAGGATGGTATAAAAATCTCAACGTTACTGCTTTTTGCCGTGCACACGGGAATACGCATCTCTGAAGGAATCCTTCGCAGGAATCGTTCACGGGGAGCAGGGTGTGCCGGTCGTTTCAGTGATGCGGACAATCGCATCGGACGGGTTCTCCTGGCGGGCCCCCCGTTGCGTTATCGCAGGAATACCCTATCGTCCATAGGGTACCAGTCGCGAAACAAGCCTCCCTGCTGTTTTCTCAGGACATGCCCCCACCTGCCAGCACAGGATCCGGCAAGGCCCTGAGCTGCCGGCAGGAATCTTCCTCCTGAGGTGACCACACGATACGAGTTGCCCGGATGGTCGCCCGGGGGTCGAGTGGCGAGCCCTGGAGGTAATTTCGCAGTCAGCAGCAGGGAGGCCCCTCTGTTGAGACCTCTGTTCTCTGGGAAGCGATTGATGACTGGGGTGAGATACCCCGAACGATTCCGGGGTTCCTTACTCTGCATACCGTGCCGGGTCTGTATCGAATTTTTTCTTGCACCCGGGAGCACAGAAATAGTAGGTCTTACCCCTGTACTCGCTCTTTCCTTTCGCGGTCTTTTCATCAACGGTCATCCTGCAGATGGGATCGATTGCCATTGTTCCTGGACTCCGGGAATCCGTTTCTTTGCCGGGGGGATATATCTTTTGAGCATCAGGGAGAGGGATACCACGGTCACGGAACTTGCCGCCATGGCGAGTGCTGCAAGCTCGGGGCTGAACGTGTACCCGGTAAACGGGAAGAGGAGCCCGGCAGCCAGCGGGATCAGCGCTGCGTTGTAGGCAAATGCCCAGAAGATGTTCTGCTTGATCCTGGTCATCACTTTCCGTGAGAGCTGAATGGCAGCTGCAGCATCGAGGAGGTCATCCTTGATCAGCACGATATCCCCGCTCTCAATGGCCACATCGGTACCGCTCCCGATTGCAATTCCCACGTCGGCTCTTGCCAGAGCCGGGGCGTCATTGATCCCATCCCCGACAAACGCAACCACCTCCCCGGAGTTCTGAAGGGATGCAACCTCCCGTTCCTTGTCTTCAGGCAGTACTCCGGCGATAACCCGGCTGATGCCCACCTGCCTGGCCACCGCATCAGCGGTCCGCTGGTTGTCCCCGGTGATCATCACCACCGCAAGACCCATCCCGGCAATCGCCTGGATTGCTGCAGGGGTGGTCTCCTTGATCGTATCGGCAATCGCGATGATCCCGACCGGTTTTCCGGTGAGCGCCACCAGCACCGCGGTTTTCGCGTCCTCCTCGAAACGGGTGACCTGTGCCTCGAATTCAGGGGAGATCCCGATATTCCGGTCAGCAAGGAGACTCCTGTTCCCGATGAGGACTTCTTCTCCACCGACCGCTGCAACCACCCCTCTCCCGCCGAAGGTGTTGAAATCCCGGGATGGTTCAAGGGGGATGTTCTTCTCCTCTGCATGGCGCACCACCGCATCTGCGAGAGGGTGTGAGGAGTTCTTCTCCACGCTGGCGGCAAGGGAGAGGAGGGCCGTTTCACCGATACCGGATAGAACGATATCGGTAACCGCCGGTTTCCCACGGGTCAGGGTCCCGGTCTTGTCAAAAATCACGGTGGTGAGGTGATCGGCAACTTCCAGCACCTCGCCATTCCTGATCAGGATGCCGAGCTCTGCACCCCTCCCGACCCCCACGGTAATTGCCGTCGGGGTGGCGAGGCCGAGTGCACACGGACAGGCAACGACGAGCACCGAGATGAGCACGGTAAGAGAGAAGAGGAGGGTGGCCCCGAAGCCGAGGTACCAGATGGCAGCCGCGGAGAACGCAATGAGCAGGACCGCCGGGATGAAGTACGTCACGGCAACATCGGCAATCCTCTGGACGGGCGGCTTTGTCGCCTGGGCATCTTCAACGAGCCGGATGATCCGGGCGAGGGCTGTATCTTTCCCTATCCGGTCAGCCCGAAAGGAGAAGACGCTGGTGGTATTGAGCGTGCCCCCGACGACCCGGGCACCCGGCGATTTGAGGACCGGGACAGGCTCCCCGGTAATCATGGACTCGTCCACATAGCTCCCGCCCTCAAGGACAACCCCGTCAACGGCCACCTTCTCTCCCGGTTTCACAACGAGCACATCGCCAATATCGACATCCTCGATCGGGAGCTCCACTTCGTTCCCGTCACGCATGACCGTGGCTGTCCGCGGGCTGAGGCCGATGAGTTTTTTGATCGCGTCCGTAGTTCGTCCCTTCGCACGGGCCTCGAGGTACCTGCCGAGGATGAGAAACGAGGCGAGCATGATGGCCGTGTCATAGAACATGAAGTCATGGGTGAGGACAATGCCGAGGGTGCCAAGGATGCTCGCCCCGAAAGCAACACCGGTACCCATCGCGTACATGACGTCCATGGAAAGCATCCGGTTCCGGAGCGCAATCCCTGCCGCAAGGAAGATGGGGTATGCCACGTAGATAAAGACCGGCGTGCTTACCAGAAGCATGATCCAGGAGAGCGTGTGCATCGGGATCGACAGGGGGAGAAACATCAGGACCATGAGGGGGAGACTGACCGCAAACCCTAGGGAGAAGCGCCGGAATTTTTCGGTGAGGTCCTTCTGCCGGGCTTCCTCTTCAGCCTCAAGCGAGAGCTCCCCTGCGATACCGAGGTACTGGTACCCTGCATCCTCAATGGCTGATCTCATCTCCCTGACCGATGCGATGGACGGGTTATAGGTCACAAAAGCAGACTCGGTAGCCAGGTTCACCCGGACCCTGCTGATTCCGGGAAGGGCAGAGAGCGCATGCTCAATCGTCTCAACGCACATTGCACAGACCATGCCTCCCACCCTGATCACCACGTCCTGGTGGATCACTTCGTACCCTGCGCTTCGGATCGCTCCCTCTATCTCCGTGAGGGATACTTTTTCCGGGTCATATACTACGTGCGCAGAATCGGTCCCGAAATTGACCTGTACTTCTACCCCTTTTCCAAGTTTTTTCACCGAATCCTCAATAGTGAGGGCACAACTTGCACAGTGCATCCCGGTAATCTTCAGGTCAGCTTGTACCTCTTCCCCGTTCTCCATGGTGCTTCCCCTGGCAGTATACCCAGAATCACGATGTGAATGCATATAGTTGCTCCTGTGGGACACAAAAACAGGGCAATCCGGCATCTGATCCCGCAATCCTTCCCCCATCTCAATCTATATCATCTTCCCTGCGAGAGAACAGGACTATGAAAGAACCGAATCCTGTACAGGTAATCCTGTTTCTCGTGCTGTTTACTCCGGGTATGTACCTGCTATATTCGTGGGCCGCGGGAGCCGGGCCGTCATGGTATCTCTGGGGAGGTATCGTGGCGCTTATCATCGCCCTGCTGATTGCAGGCTCATTCCGGATAGCTGACCAGTGGGAGAAGGCAGTGGTACTCAGGCTCGGGCGGTTCACCGGGCTCAGGGGACCGGGGCCGTTCCTGATTATACCGTTTGTCGAGCGGATCGCGTACTGGATCGATCTCCGGGTCATCACCACGTCGTTTCGGGCAGAGAAGACCCTGACCAAGGATACCGTTCCGGTCGATGTCGAAGCCGTCCTCTTCTGGAAAGTGCTCGACCCCGAGAAGGCAGCACTCGAGGTTGAGGACTACCGGACTGCTATCTCCTGGGCCTCACAGACTGCACTCCGTGAAGTCATCGGGAAGTCATTTCTCTCTGATATGCTCGAGGGAAGGGAGAAACTCGATGCAGTGCTCCAGAGTATCATCGATACCCGGACCGAGCAGTGGGGGATCCATATCAGTTCCGTTGAGATACGGGATGTCATCATCCCGCCTGAGCTCCAGGACGCCATGTCCATGCAGGCGCAGGCCGAGCGCGAGCGGCAGGCACGGGTTATCCTTGGCGATTCGGAACGTCAGATCGCAGAGAAGTTCGAGGAAGCAGCACGGACCTACCAGAATAATCCAACTGCGCTCCACCTCCGTGCGATGAACATGCTCTACGAGGGGCTTAAGGTGAAGGAAAATGCTACCCTGGTTATCGTGCCAGCCTCGATTCTTGATACCATGAACCTGGGGGCAACAACCGGGCTTATATCCCTTGCCAGGACCCAGGAGCTCCAGAGAAAGATGGACAGGTCCGGGGAAGAGAAGGATCCCGAGGCTGCAGGTGAGAGAAAAGAGTGATCACCGGGTTATTCCTCAGGGTTCCTTTTTTTCGAATGAAACGCAGATGAGTCCAGGAGGGCACATGCCCCCCGTATGAAAACAGTCACGATGCCGCAAGGCCACAAGCATACAGAATGAAAATCGCGAATGCGATTTCCTATGAAAACGCCTCCGGCATTTTCATGCGTCGGGCCTGGTGCGAAATGCACCATGCGTGTTTTCATATTAAACCACGAACGTGGTTCTCACGCCAAAATGCCTGCGGCATTTTCATGCTTTATGCCCGATCGCATATCGGCCATAAGCGGTTACCAGGAAAATGGCTCCGCTATTTTTCATTTTGTATGCATGCGTCCCGAAAGGGAATCATGTTGTTTTTATTCCGGGGACTGATCAGTCAATCGCAGTTCTGTCAGAAGAACATGAGAAATACCGAATAGACCACCACGTTGAGAATGGTGAGCGGCAGACCGATCCGGAAAAATTCAAGGAAGCTCAGGGTAATTCCCTGCCGCTCGGCGTTCTGAACCACGATGACATTGCTCGCTGCCCCAAGGATAGTGAGATTCCCGGCAATCGTGCTCCCGGCAGCAAGGGCGAGCATCTCCTGGACCGACATGCCCTGCTGGATGATCAGGGGCTGGAAGAGCGCGACAAACGGGACGTTTGAGATGAACTGGCTGATCACCACGCTCACGGTCATGATTACTGGGACGGACGTGACCCTGGTGACATCAAGGGATGCCTGAAAGAAGCCTGAATCAAAGACGCTCTGCATCAGGACAAACATCGCCGCAAAGAATACCAGGGTGCACCAGTCAGCCTTCCTGATCAGTTCTCTCCTCCCTGGGCTCAGTACCAGGAGCGGGGCAGCTGCGGCAAGGGCAATCACCATCAGGGGGAGGGGTTCCCATCCGGTAAATCCGCCCAGTACCCGCAGCCCGATGAGGGCAAAGATGATCGCAAGCGAGATTTTGGAGAGGCGGAAACGTGCTGCATCGTGGACCGGTCCGGGAGGGGAGGGGAGCGTACACCCGGGTGCCGATGGGTAAAAGATCCGGACAACCAGCCATGCCAGGATGAGATTGATCACCGTCGGGATCCCGAGGTGGACCAGGAAGGGGGTGAAGGCATTTCCAAGGTCCGCATAGCTCGCAATCAGGAGGTTCTGCGGGTTTCCAATCGGCGTCGCAACACTCCCGATCGTGATGGCAAAACAGAGTGCAAGGAGTGCCCCTTTCTTGTCAAGACCCCATGCACCCGCAAGGCCGATAACGAGTGGGGTCCCGATGATCGCGATGGTGTCATTCATGAGAATGGCAGAGAAGAGTCCCATCACCAGGATCAGGAGGAGGAGAAACTGGTCCGGGTTTTTCGCCCGCGAGAAGATCCGGGAGGCAAGGTGGGAGAGATAGCCGCTCTCCTGCAGTTCCACCCCGACAATGAACATCCCGAAGAGGAAGAGCATCACGTCACTATTGATCGCAGAGAGGGCGGCCAGCGGGGTTATCTGCCCGAGGAGGAGGACTGCAATGGCTCCGCCGAGCATGATCTGCCAGATCCTGAGGGTGTACCCCCCCACCTGGCGGATCGCAATGAGGAGGAAGACGATAGCGAGGACGATGACCGGGATGACCATGCGACCGCTTCTCCTCCTGCTGTATCAACCGATCAAATGCCGGGCCGCCTGATGGTCCATGTCAGGAGGACTCCGCTATCCATCCGTTCGATCCCCTCGAGCGAGAGGGGAATGAAGTCCTGCTCCCGGGTGAATCCTTCACCATCGGCAAGGGTTGGAGCAGAAATCCCTCCGATCACCCTGTTCCCCACATAACAGGTCAGGCGATCAACGAGCCCTGCACAAAAGAGCCCCCAGATAAGGGTCCCCCCACCCTCGACAAGGAGGGTCCGGATCCCCATGGCGTGCAGAGATGAGAGGAGGGACGTAAGATCGACGGTATCATTCCCTGTAACGATGATCCGGGCGTACCGGGAGAGGCCGTCCTTCTTTCCTTCCTCAGCCTTTTCTGAGCAGGCAATGACACGGACCCCTTCCCCTTTATGAAGTATCGCTGCATCGATCGGCGTCCGTGCCCTGCTGTCCACAACAATCCGTATCGGGTGTTCGGGAAGCCCTTTCGCTCTCCTTGCTGATCTCAGATCGGTTGATTTCACAGTGAGCGAGGGGTCATCGGCAAGAACGGTCCCGATACCCACCATGATCGCATCACTCTCTGCCTTTATCCTGTCCACCCGGGAGAAATCCGCGGAGCCCGAGATCTTCACCTGCCTCCGTTCAGAGGTAGAGAGTTTCCCGTCCGCACTCATGGCAACATTGACATGGACAAAAGGACGCATGATCACTCATTGGTCACGGTCACTCTTCAAGATTACCCGATCAACGCATCCGGGAAAAAACAATGGATCCTCTTTTAATTGTCAGATTTGAACAAAAGTATATTTAAAATTAATATTCGTGCGATATATATAATATTATCTCCAAACTATCCGGTACGATATGATGACAATTACTCCCGATTCTGCAGAATCAAAAAGAATGGCCGATCAGATCCGGACGACTGAGGAGCCCGGGTTCTGGACCGACTGGCGCTGGCACCTGAATCACACGATCCGCGATATCCCCACCGTTGAACGGCTGCTTGGTATTCGCTTTGACGAACAGGAGCGTGCGGCAATGGAGGAGACCATCCTTAAATTCCCCATGTCGGTCACCCCCTACTACCTCTCGCTTATCAAGCCTGAAGAATACCGTCACGATCCCATCTTCCTCCAGGCCGTTCCACAACCCCAGGAACTGATCGTTGAGGCCCATGACCACTGTGATCCTCTGAGCGAGGACCTTGACAGTCCCGTACCCTGCATTACCCACCGGTACCCGGACCGTGTCCTCTTCGTGGTGAGCGCCACCTGTGCGATGTACTGCCGGCACTGCACGCGAAAGCGGAAAGTGGGGGATACCGATGCGGTTCCAATTAAGGATGAGATTCTCCAGGGGATTGAGTATATCCGGAAGCATCCTGAAATCAGGGATGTGCTTCTCTCAGGGGGCGATCCCTTCATGCTCCCGGATGACTTCCTTGACTGGATTCTGGGAGAGATCCGGGCGATACCCCACGTGGAGATCATCCGTATCGGGACGCGGGTGCCTGTGGTGCTCCCGTACCGGGTGACTGATGACCTTGTCCGGATGCTCAAAAAGTATCACCCCCTCTGGATTAATGTACAGTTCAATCATCCACGGGAGATAACCTCGGTCGCAGCTCGCGCCCTTGCACGCCTGGCAGATGCAGGAATCCCCCTGGGAAACCAGTCTGTGCTCCTTGCCGGTGTCAATGACTGCCCCTGGATCATGAAGCGACTTGTCCAGCGGCTGGTCATGAACCGGGTACGCCCCTACTACCTGTACCAGTGTGACCTGTCCGAAGGGCTCAGCCATTTCCGGACTCCCGTGGCCAAAGGAATCGAGATCATGGAGAACCTGATCGGCCATACCAGCGGGTTTGCCGTGCCTACCTACGTGATTGATGCACCAGGAGGTGGCGGGAAAATTCCGGTTATGCCGACGTACATGATCTCCTGCTCCGTGCACAAGGTCGTGTTGCGTAACTATGAGGGGGTGATCTCGACGTACGAAGAACCGGCAGCGTACGATCGTATCACCTGCGACGGGAACTGCAGGGACTGCAGGTTGCAGCTGCCAGACCTGGATATCGATGAAACACGACTGGTCGGTATCGCCAGGCTGCTTGCTGATTATGATGATACTATCTCCCTTGTTCCTGAAGATACCGAGCGGATGGAGCGGAGAAGTGACTGATGTCATCTGCAGGACACACGGGTGTCTCCTGCAGCACGGCACGTTTAACGATCGCATCTACGTGATGAAATGCGGGGATGATCTCCCCCGCATCATCCCGTTTCTTGAGACCCTGGCGCAAGAGAACGGTTATGGAAAGACCGTGATCAAAGTCCGGTCAGATAACGCGGACCCATGGAGGGGTGCAGGCTTCATCGAGGAAGCGAGGATCCCGGATTTCTTCCCGGATGATGACTGCCTGTTCCTTGCGAAATTTCACCGGCACGACCGGAAGAGGGAGCCACAACGGGCCAGGTATGAGGGTATACTGGAACAATGCCGGGGGATGGAAGAGAGCCGGGATGACCTGGCCCTTCCGGGCGGTTACTCCCTGAAGCGGTGCGGAAATGAGGATGCGATGGTAATTGCCCATCTGTACAGGGAGATTTTCCCAAGCTACCCGTTCCCCATCGATGATCCCGTACATGTCAGGAAGATGATGGAGGATAGCAGCAGGTTCTATGGGATACTCTCTGGCGACAGAATCGTGGCAGTCTCATCTGCAGATAGGGATGCATCCTCAGCTTCCGTGGAAATGACAGATTTTGCCACACATCCTGATCACCGGGGGAGGAAACTGGCAGGTATTCTTCTCCACTACATGGAGGACGAGGTGAAGAAGGCAGGGATGAGGACGGCCTTCACCATTGCGAGAGCCGATTCGCTCCCCATCTCGATCATTTTCGCCCGGTCAGGGTACCGGTTTGGCGGGCGTCTCGTGAACAATACCAATATCTGCGGCTCCCTGCGGAGCATGAACGTATGGTACAAGCACTTCTGATCAATTCCCCGGTTCTCACTGCACCCATGGCCGTACCGTGGAGAGGTAGTATGCCCCGAACAGGACAAGGAATACCCCGCAGATACCCGTGACGAAGCGGTATTCCCGTTCTCCGAGAATGAACCTCCCCCGGTGGATGCTGACCGAGACGAGGGTCAGCCACCCGAGGTCTGCTGCCCAGTGCCCGGCAATAAATACGACCACAAGGATAATGCCCCCGGCATATGCTCCGATAAGCAACGCGCTCCCGACGGTGAACCACCATATCCAGAAGTAGGGGTTCGCGATGCTCGTGACGACCCCGGCGATGAATGGCCGGACTTCCTGCGATCCTTCACGTGAAAATGAAAGCGTAACAGTCCTTGATTCCGAGATGGTGAGAATCCCAAAGAGGATCAGGGCACCACCCCCGATCCCTGCAATCACCCATGAATACCTCCCGATGATCACACTGACGCCGGCAACAACCAGGAGTACCATGAAGATCTCAACCACAATATGGCCGAGGGTAACCCGTGGCCCCATGCTCCACCCGCCTTTGAGGGAGGCATTGATGGTTGCAACCAGGGTGGGTCCGGGTGCAAGCGCTCCGGTGAGACCAATCAGGAATCCCAGCAGGAACATCTCGAGTACAGGCCCGATACCGCACCACCAGCTGAGGGGGAGCTTTGAGCTATCAGGGCATTAAGCTCGTGGCGAACGACTATTGTTACGATACCTGATCCCAATCAGGTATTCCCACCGGTTGTAAATCAGGAGGGAATCTCCCTTCTTGGAACGGGAGACCCACAGTATCCCAGGGATCGGAGCAGTGTCCGAAATGGCGATACGGTGGAGGAGTCAACCCCCGATACGTTGAACGGGGTTCAATATGACCTCCGTTTTCCTTCCTGATTTCAACTCCAATGGAAATGCTGTACACCCCCATGGAATAATCTTTGAAAAACGCGAATTTATGAAATTAAAGCCCGTAAAAAGAAAGAAAATATTGCTTTTTAGGAGGCCTGCAACCGGAGGCAAAAAAGGGGGGTCCAACCCATCGGTAGCTGGTGTTATCGCCTGCGGAAACGCTTCTGTGCGGTTGCCCAGTCAGCAGAGAACCGGGAATGAGTAAGAATCAATTCAGAGTGTACGGCTCACGCTCCCGGAACGGGAGTGGCACTACCGGCACGCACACGCCAGCGTTCAAAGTGGTCCCGGTGATATACCATGACCGCTATCTCTCCTCCCTGCCGGGCACGCCGCATGCCGTCACCGTACATTTTCCTGACGTGCCGGAGCCCGTGCTCCTGGAAGTACTCACCCGAATAATTCAGAAATTCGATCTCGCGGCTAAGGGCAGCATCCTCAAACTCCATTGTCTCCCGTGCAATGAGAACGGATTCTTCCCTCGAAATGTCGGCATGGTACTCTCCGTGCAGGTCAAGGCCGCTGATCTGGCGCCAGTCCGTGACCCCTGCTTCATCCGGCTCCCGGTGAAGCATGTACGGGTAGACCCTGCAGACTGCCGGCCGCAGGGAATAGATCCTGCACCGCCCTTTCTCCAGGAAGATGCAGGTGCCGTCCGCATCTCCCTGGGAACGGGTCGTGTATCCTGCAGCATAGAATGTTCCCTGCTGGTCGCAGAAATCATAGAGCGGAACAGGCTCAAGGGAGAGGGGATCAGTCTCCCTGATCCGGTCCACATCCTCATCGAACAGCAGAACATGGCCGTTGAAGACCCGGGTACAGCACCTCCCGCAGAGGTCACAGGAGAAGCCCACCTCCCTGATGATTGCACAGAGCTCTTCTTCGGGATATTTTCTCAGTTCTTCCCGTTCGCGGAGCCGTGCAGCAATCAGGGAACTGAAGGGGGCGGTCAACGGGGAATTCCTGCTCGGCATAGAGATACTGAGAGGTATGTGCCCGGGGTAGTAAAAGTGAACGCCAGGGGCAAAATTTCAGCAGGGTGATCACCAGTGACACACCTCCAGGTGACGGATATCTTCCTGAAGGATTGAACGCAGGGCAGAATACTGCCGGCAGGTGAACGGTGCTTTTCCGACTGGAAACTCACTGGATAAAAAATTGGCTCTTCGCTCTCTTATATGGGTGAGAACCGGGTGGCTCCTGCCCCCATGCCCCCAACAGGATAAATTCCGCCGCCCCCGAAAATACCGCGAGGGCTCCGCCCCTCGACCCCGGGGCGACCGTCCGGTCGCCTCGTATCCGGGGTATACTTCAGAAAATGGCGCCCCAGCGGCGGATCAATTACGAAGTCTGGATACCTCTGAAAAACCGGTAATTTCATTCCGCCCCACATGAAATAGCGAGGAGGCAAATAATTAGTATCAGCTTGCACGAACATCTTGTAATGGCAAACCGCGATTCTCACCAAGGTGGGGATCACAATGAGTAATAGTATCGGTGAAGCAATCCGGCATAGATCCGAATGCCAAAAATGTACGCGGGTAACAACCACCTCGACATTTTAATAGGAATGATACCTCAATGTTTGGTAAATTGCCTTTAACCATACCCACGTATTCTACAGTAGAGTCATGAGAAAGAACGCCTGTACCGACCCCCCGTTTTCATGCCTGACCTTAGCAGACGGGGAAAAATTTTTCCTGCACCCGACTGATCCCCAGGCAGGAGAAATAGTAAACCGGATAGCAGAGGTGATGCACCTCTCACCGGGCAGAGATGGGCGGGAGATTTTTGTGTGTATAGCCGAAAAACCTGTTCAGGAGAGATTCTTAAAGGAGAGGAGCCCCCTGGTGTGCTGCCTCTCACCGGGAGGGGTTGTGACTCAGATGTCTCAACTGGCCCGGTACATCGCCGCCCAGACGATGCCACGTGGGGGCATGCTTCTCCATGGAGGACTCGTCATGCATCAGGGACAGGGGATTATCCTCGCTGCCCCTGGGGGGACCGGGAAATCAACCGCATGCAGTCGTCTTCCTGAGTCCTGGAAGGCGCTCTGCGATGATGCAACCCTGGTGGTACAGACAAAGAGTGGACGATATTTCGCTCATCCCTGGCCAACATGGAGCCGGTTCCTTAATGGGGAGGGAGGTGATTGGAACGTTGAGCAAGCGATACCCCTGTCAGCCATCTTTTTTTTACACCAATCCCCGGTTGATCGGGTTGAACCACTACCGAGAGGAAATGCTACTGCTTATGTCCTGGAATCTATCAGACAGATGATGCTGTTTCGCCGGATGGATGAGCACCAGACCGACATGATGGAGGATCTTCTGAATATCAGCCTGTCAGCGGTTGAGCGACTTGTCAGTTCGGTACCTATATACATCCTTCAGATCAGTCTCAGTGGATCCTTCTGGGAAGAGATTACCAGAACACTCCAAGACCCGGGTAAATCCCTACATTCCTCTCCCCACCTTATGCCATCCGTCCCTTGTGATCCCCCCTGCAGGGCTATTGATGACCTGGATATCCCCCTCATCTATTCAGGGTCGAGTATGTATCCGACATTTCGGGACGCTGATCTCCTCAATGTGGTTCCGTACGGGACCGAAACACACCGGGTGGGAGATGTAATCTGCTTTAATTCTCCTGAAAAAGAGAAATATATTATCCACCGAATCGTAGCCATTCACGAAAACGGCATACAGACCAGGGGGGACAATAACGTGGTCCCTGACCCTGACCTTGTACAGCCTGATGAAATAATCGGAAAGGTTGTGACAGGATCACGGGCCTCCGGAACATGGAAGGTAACAGGTGGAAAACCAGGGATACTCCTGCACAGGCTGTTCCTGGTACGGAAATCTTTCCTAAAAAAAATAGATTCACTAATAAAAACAGAAAATCCCATCGGATTCAGTGTACATTTGATTCGGAATTTTTCTTCATACATCCTGACACCCCGTTATGTACTATTTTCAACGGGAAATGTAAGGTATCTCAGATTATTCATTGGACGACATATGGTGGGAGAATACAATTCTGTCCGGAATAGCTGGATAATCCGACCCCCATTCTCTCTCTTTATCGACAAGAGCAATCTCCCTGTTGTTGACTATCCAGGAACTAATCATGAAATATCGGAAAGAATACAATGAGGGATGTCAACAACCCTGGTCTTGAGCAAATCGTGCCGGATGAGACACGGTATGAGATCGATCTGATCCTGGCGTGTTCAAAAGGATCGTTGAATGAGAATGACCGGGACACAATTGCACATATTCTCAAAAATGAATTAAACTGGGACTATTTCTACCGCCAGGCAGAGCGCCACTTACTGATCCCTCTTATCTTTCATAACCTGATGAACACCGCTCCTGAACATGTACCGGAAGAGATCCTCCGGCAGATGAATAAGGTTTATCTGCACAGCATGACTCGATCGATGATTCAGACCAGGCAGCTGCTCGAGGTGATTCAGCTCTTCGCGGAACATGAGATACCGGTAATAGCCTATAAAGGGGTGGCCCTGTCACAGAAGATATACAGAGACATCGGCCTTCGTATATCTTTTGACATTGATATTCTTGTTCGCCAGCAGGATGCGATTCTGGCGAGGGATCTTCTCGTTCTCCGAGGATATCATCCCCTGGTATCTTTGACACCTGAACAGGATAAAAAATTTGTTCACCTGCGATGCGAGCATGGGTTAGTCCACCCCCATCGGGAAATGATTGATATCCACTGGCAGTTTATTCCATGGTACTACTTACATCCCTTTGAAGAAACCGACATCTGGTCAGGATTGAGGGGGATATCGCTTGAGGGTAAGGAGATCTCAACTCTTTCAGCAGAGATGCTGATTATTGCTCTGTGTATCCATGGAGCAAAGCATCAATGGAAAGAACTCAAACAAGTATGTGATATTGCAGGGATCATTGCATCGGAGAAGGATATCAACTGGGAATTGATACTAAAAATTGCGAGAGAGAAAAGAATTGAACGGATACTATTCCTTGGATTGCGATTGGGGGAAGTGTTCATGAATGCCGAACTTCCGCAAACAGTATCCAGAGTGGTCAGGGGTGATCCCGGCGTACAGCGTCTGGTATCCTCCTCTATTGATACAATGTTTAGAGGGGAGCAGTCTCAGGTGGGGGATATCCAGGACGTACAGTATTGGCTTTCCGTCCGTGAATCTTTATGGGATAAATTTCGGGTTGTTTCATTATTGGTATTCACACCAAATCATGACGATTGGGCATATATTTCACTCCCCTGGATCCTTTCACCATTATACTATATTATCCGGCCGATACGGCTGGCATTCGAATACGGAGTAAAGGGATGACAGAAAAGGGAGCCAGAATCTTTATATTTTTTGCCTTTTTTATTCTTTTATTAGGTATTCTGCTCTTTTTCACCAGTACAGCCCCTGTTCATCGCTGGGGAGATGCCTCAACCTATTACATGCAGATTTCAAGTATTGTTGAAGACAAGGATATCCAATATCAGCAAATTGATCTTCAAAGGGCATTAGATACTTCATTTGATGATTTACCCGCAGGGGTTTTTTTAATCAGAACAGCTGCCGGAACATACTATTTTGGAAAAGAGTTCTCATATGCCCTGTTTGCAGCCCCATTTTTTAAATTTTTAGGTATTCAGGGCATTCTGATATTCAATGCCCTGATGTTCTGGTCAATGATCCTGATGGGATTTCTGTACCTGAGGACAAAAGGAAACTCCGACATCGTTGCATTGGGAACTTCTTCTCTCTTTTTTATTGTATCGACTGCCTTTGTGTATATTTTCTGGGTGCATTCTGAAATTTACATCATGTTTTTATTAACCCTGGGTCTTTTTTTATGGACGAGATACTATGAGAAACCTGGGAGTGAAAAATTTTTATTCTGTTCAGCATTTTTATTCGGGCTGGCAACGGTCTCAAGAATTCCCAATGGATTGCTATTCCTGCCTTTTCTTTTCTATGAGGTCTATTCCCGGAGGTTTATAAGAGCGCTGTCGCTTCTTATCCTGTTTCTGATACCTCTCCTGTTGTTTTATGGGTATTTTTATGCTGAAACCGGCGTCACTTCATTTTATGGAGGGGATCAGTCCTATTATACGAGTAGTTATCCGTTCATGGATTCCAGTACCGGAGAAACCGGCCAGATTACTTCTGCTACGGGGGAACCTGGTCCACGGCGGATGTCTATGGGGGATAGTCTTGTTCATTCAGCAGTGAACCGCTTAACCTTGATAAATAATGAAAATGGCATGAGTAACCTGTTTTACTATTTTTTTGGCAGGTTCACCGGCCTGATATGGTATTATCCACTGGCGGCATTTGCCCTGATTTCATTGTTGATTTGGGGTATCAGCTCTCAGATACCACAGCAAAAAACCGTCAACCCAACACCAGGATGGACGAAAAACCCTACGGAATACCTGATATTAGCAGGAATCATCCTCAATATTCTTTTTTTTATCGTTATTAATGGGTCAAATTATTTTGGGGGTCAGCATGCGGTGGGGAACAGATATTTCTGGGTGTATCCAGCCTTTTTATTTCTTATAGGGAGAGTTAATCTGAAACTTATCATCCCATTCATCCTGATCGCACTGGTTACCGTGGTGCCGATTGTAACAGATCCAGTAAGCAATTCGCAAAACCCACAGAGTCATACATTCAACCTGCCATATCCACTGTTTCCCCTTGAAAAAAATCAGGTGCACAATTTGCCATTATGGTTCCCTCAGCCATCCCTGCAAAATGTCTCTTTCTTTTTTATAGATTCAGAAGGTGGGGTTGTGCCAGAATACCTGGGATCAAATACCTACTCTATTTCCGGGACCTCGAACTGGATTATTGAAAAATACAGCCCCATCGATCAGGTATCCATGATATTTATCAATAGCGGAAATGAGGATAGTACCGTATCCATCGTATACCGTAATTTTACAGAGGGGAGGGTTGTAGAGTATTCACATCCCATTAAAATTACACTCCCTCTTCACCAACCAGAATATTATGATACTACCCGATTGAATGAAATATCCATCAGGACACCACAGGAAATAAAAATGATGATATTGAGTAATGAAACAGAAAACCAGGATGTTTTCTACTCTGACGGGTGGTTTGACGAAGAGAAGGATATGTACGGGTCCTGGCGATGGATGACCAGTAACTCAACGCTGTTGGTTTATTCTGAAACTGGACAGGATAAATCACTACAATTTGAGGCATTAAGCTTCAACAGTCCACGGAATCTCCTTGTTCAGGGGGAGGGAATTCACTCTGCATTTGGTGTAAATCCAGGTAGTTATTCTTCCATTACTCTACCGCTACACCTTCAACCCGGGTATACCGCTCTGCAATGGAATGTACCGGAAGGATGTACTCGACCCTCTGATATCGAAGGACTGAATAATAGTGACGCTCGCTGTTTGAGTTTGATGGTTCGAAATACTACAATCTCCTGAATCTATTCAGAAGTCAGCCATGCACGCTACTCATCCCCAGGTAGTGTACTTACTTCGCAGTCTGCCGCCCAAAAATTGGGTTGTAACGTGCTTGAGCCATATGAATCGAAAGGTTCACGTACGGTTCCTGGAAGGGGGAACTGGGTAACCCGTTCTCCCTATTCGACTTATCCCGGCTCTTCGTCAATTTCAGTAAATAAGATATTGTATTGTACCCAACTACGTTTCATGGTTGTTGCAGAGGAGCTTTTTCGATGGATCCGGGATAGAACGGCTCCCTGGACAAATTTTTCGTTCAATCTGGTTAGAATGAGCGTAAAACTGGATATCTGGAGGACCGTGATGCGATCGGATAATCTGAACTACAGACCATCATGAATCCTTTAGTATCCTTAGTTGTTGTAAACTGGAACCGACGTGAATTTTTGTTGGAATGCCTGAATTCAATAAGGAATCAGGATTATTCTCCTCTTGAAGTAATAATTGTGGATAACCATTCCTCTGATGGATCCCCTGATATGATAACCTCGGTATTCCCAGAATACACCCTGATAAAATTACCTGATTCTTCTTATGGGGCATGTGAAGCGTTTAATATTGGATTTGCGAATGCTCATGGCGAATTTATTGGTATCCTTGATAATGATGTTGAATTGACCGGTGACTGGGTCAGGGGTATCATTGACAAGTTTCAAAAAGAAGATGATGCCACTGCCATACTGTCTACAAAAGTTATCGAACCAGATATGCCGTATTGGTACCTGCAATCCAGTCACCTGTGTAAGGAACGATATATTGCCACATTCGTCGGATGCGGATCAATGGCACGGGCAAAAATCCTGCACGAACATGGATACTTTGATGAAAAATTCTTCATCCATGCAAACGAGCGGGATTTGGCTTTACGTCTGATCTTTCAGGGGTATAAAATACTTCATTATCCTGACGTGATAACCTACCATAAAAAACCTTTTGGCATTCATCAGGGAAATGACCGGTTGTATTATTTTTTGCGAAATGCCATCTGGGTAGTAGTGAAGCACTATACGATGAAAGAGGCCATCCTGGCACTTATTACCCATATAAAAGGAAATTTGCAGGATGGAAAACACAATACCATGGGTACAGAGGAGATAATCGTCGGAACCATTGGCATCAGAGATGCAGTTTTCAGAGAGCGAGGTGGAGTAAAAACAGCAATCCGGGCATTTTCTGATGGACTTGCCGGTGTACCTCACTATATGAAGTACCGGTATTCCCGGAAAAAATATTCAATGATAAGCGATAATCATGAATAACGGAAAATAATTTTCTTCCAACCATTCGTAAAGTTCATCGAGAGGTGTAGCTCCCCGGCAATGTACCTGCGAAATGTCTCCGGGATTATTGCAATTACTGCGTTATTGGGTATGAAGGGACAACCAATGAAAGGTATTGGAGTAATAGTATCAAAAATATTCCTGGTATTACAATCCATTTTACGAAAACTGGGGTTTAAGCTACAATTAATCAGGATATCCCGGGGGTCAGGAGATAATTCTTCTCAGGATGAATGTTACGAAATCATTTCGCCACTGTCATCGTATGCTCCGTGGCTGACGGATCGTCCTTTCAAAGAAGTGTTTGGTATAATTGAAAATTTCAGCCTGGTTGATGAATATCGGTGTTATGAATTGTGGCAATTGGTGGCAGAATCAAAAAAATCCCATGGAGCATTACTGGAGGTTGGCGTATGGAGAGGCGGAACCGGGGCATTGATTGCAAAAAAAGCCGAAATGGAAGGTATTCGAGAGATGGTTTATCTCTGTGATACCTTCAAAGGAGTGGTAAAAGCAGGAGAGAATGATTCAAAATACTCTGGAGGTGAACATGCAAATACCTCAAGAGTTCTGGTAGAAGAATTATTGAATAAAAAATTGCAGGTATCAAATGTTACAATTTTAGAGGGTATTTTTCCCGAAGAAAACCAGCATAAGATTGCTGCAGATCAATTTCGTTTTTGCCATATCGATGTGGATGTCTACCAGTCGGCAAAAGATATTTTTGAATGGGTCTGGCCGAAGATGTCGATGAATGGGATAATTGTATTCGATGATTATGGATCGAGTGGATGTGATGGAATTACAAAATTTGTGAATGAAGAATGGGAGAGAAATGACCGCATCACATTCTATAATCTCAATGGACATGCAGTAATAATAAAAATTTCGAAATTTTAGTTTCAAAATAATAACGTATCCCCGATCCAACAATTAGAGAAAAACCATTGAATTACTCAGGGCGGATGATGTGTGAAATCTTATATTTCAGATGTAGACCTCGCAAAAAATATTTTCGAATGCCAGCCCCATAAGATCCAGAATCCGGGTGACCTCCTCGTCCATATTCACAATTATGTAGGGTATCACAGTTTGGATCTGGTGAAGAGTGAACAGAACAATAAAAAAGGAATACTGGTTATATCACAGAGCGTTATTCAAAAGTACCGCCAGCATCGCAGTTTCCGCTGGAAACAGTAGTTCCTGCTGTACAATCGGTGCCGGGAGTGGTATTAGTTCCTCCTGCAGTACATGCACCTCCATTACTGTTCGTGGTCCCGGCGATACAACCATCATAACCTGTATTAGCCGCTCCAGTAGCCTGGCAGGCACCGGTAGTATTTCCTGCACCCGGAATAGCGCATACTCCGAATCCCCCTCTTAACCCATTCATTCGCACCACATGCGGAGCCTGGTATATCGGAAGTTCCGGTTGGGAATTATTCAAACCAGGGGTATCTGAAGTCATAGTAGTTCATCGTTTGATCATCTTATAAAATTTTCGGCGCGGCTCGGAAGATCTGTCTCTTATCAGTGGAGTATCAATGACAGGAATCCGGTCTATGTATACCCTACTGGATGGGTTGCGGAATTACGTGGTCTCAACCTTCGGTTCTTTTCCCCTGATGAATCCCGGGTATCCCGGATGAATTATTCTCCGGTCCTGCCCTGGAAATATAGGGATCAGCCTGGGCACTGAACATTTTTGCATATCGTCCGTTCAGTGCCATGAGATCTGCATGGGAGCCATGCTCAATAATTTTACCATACTCTAGTACATAGATCCGATCAGCCATCCGAACGGTAGAGAACCGGTGACTGATGATCACCGCAGTCCTGTCACTGATAATCTCCCTGAACTTCCGAAAGATCTCTGCCTCGGCAAGAGCATCGAGAGAACTAGCTGGTTCATCCAGGAGAATAAGTTCTGCATCCCTGAAAAAAGCCCGCGATAATGCAATTTTTTGCCATTCCCCGGTGCTAATCTCCTGGCCACCACGAAATAATTTTCCAAGCATGGTCTTATACCGGTTGGGAAACCGTTGTATCATCCTGTGTGCTCCTGCTTTCCGGGCAGACTGTTCTATGCTTTCCGGCTCATCAGCATGCTCCATATCCCCCACCCGGATATTATCCTCCACGGTGAGCTGATACCGGATATAATCCTGGAAAAGGACCGATAATCGTCTCCTCCATGCATCAGGATCGAGTTGATACATGTCGATGCCATCCACCGTGATTGTGCCTGCGTCAGGGAGGTAGAGCCTGCACAGGAGTTTGATAAGGGTACTTTTACCGGCACCATTCTCCCCGACAAACGCGATTACTTCTCCTTTTCGAATGGTAATCGAAATATCCTGAAGCGCAGGATTTTGTGCTCCGGGATAGGTGAATGATATTGAGCTCAGCCGGATTTCTTCGATCGGAATTTTCGGGAGCGGTGTTGGATCATCAGGTACTGCAATTGCCGGCATTAAATCGAGAAACCGGAAAAAATCCCCCAGGAACAGATGATCGTCATAGAGCGTGTTCAGACTGGAAAAGATACTCTGGATGTACCCGATACACATCTGAAACCCTACGAAGTACATCACCATATCTCCAAGGGATATCTGCCCATCGAGTGTCATTACTGCGATGAATAGAAACGATCCAAACACCGCGGCGGTAACCAGTCCCTGGGAGATGAAATCCCATATCGCTTTTGATCGGGTAATATCGAGTTTTGAGACCCTGGTTAATTGCCTGGTACTATTGTATAAGTCCCTGAAGAACGATCCGAGTGAGAAGAGACGAATTTCTTTGGCATAATGAGAATGCGTCAGCAGGGTATGATAATAGGTGCTTTTCCGGATCAGTTCGGTCTGCCTCAGATTGAGATCATACAGTTTTCTTGAATGCCAGATCCTGACCAGCATTGTAGGGATAGCAGATCCGATGAGAATGATCCCTGCAAAGGGTAAGTATGAGAAGATGAGAGCTCCGACAGCGATAAAGGAGACGCAACTTCTTGCAATCAGAACGACATCATTCACTATCATGCCCACACGGGCGGGACCCCCGCTCTGAGCCCGGTGCAGGGTATCCTGGTATAGGGGGTTTTCATAGTATGCAAGATCCAGTGCCATTGACTGGATGTGGATGAGATCCGTGATTCCATCGCTGAGCTCGAGGGCCTGGACCTCATTTACATAGACAGAGATGGCCTGGAAGCCTGCGATAATCAGTGCAATGATCACGGCAGCAATGATGATAAGAAAAAGTTCCTGTGTAACAGCTGCTTTATCCCCGGCGCTGACTCCGGAAGTCACGGTGTCCACGAGGAGTTTTATGATATACAGGGAGGCGAGGGGAAGAAGACCGAGGATGAAGATAAGGATGATGTTTGCTGACGTCCATCCCGGAGTATAGCGGAAGACGAGTCGTATTGCCCGGGGGATTTTATCTTTCATGGATACGAGGGTATCCTGGAAATTGAATCCCGGGAGTTGCGACCCTTTCATACATTAACCATGTCCTCCTTTTGCATAAATAGTACTTTTTTTATAATTATGTGAATCAATCTCTATACGATAGCCTTGAATACTATCAGATCAGGTAATAAACCCGTCCAAAACCCTGCTGTGCTCTCCCGCCCTACTTTTGATGACAATATCCTGCTTGTAAATGGGGATACCGGTACATCTCTTGCACTTAACCGGTGCGGAAAAGTTATCTGGAGTCTTATCGATGGCAGGCGGACTGAAGCGGAGATCATCGCAGAAGTCGGTAAGAATTTTCAGAACGTTCCGGATACCGTTACCGATGACGTTACCTCCCTGATCCTGACGCTTTCAGAGGAGGGTTATATCGGGTATGAGATATATGCGGATTCCCTGAAAAAAAGAGAGAACAGATCACCATGAATGGTAATGAGAACGTTAAAAAAACCATATCGAATGGTTTACAGGAACCTGCAGAGGTACGAGTGCTCCCGGGCAGAATTGCAGTAATTCCGGATGTCTCCTGCCGGGTAGAGGACGATGGATATGCCCTCCTCTTTAATCCTGACACCGACAATTCAGTCCTGATTGACCGCTCAGGGCTTTTGATCTGGAAATATATTGAAGAACCGAGGAGTATCGCTGATATTGTGGCATATCTGAAGACCTGTTACTCGGGGTGTCCTGCGCAAGATACGATACGGGAAGAGGTCGAGGCCTATCTCCTTGAACTGATTCCTGAGTTTGCGAAGGAGATTGCCTGATGGGAATACCTGAACATGAATATCCTGATCTGACGATCCCTCCGACTGGTGTTCCATCCGTTCCGAAATCGATTGACCTGGCCCTCACCGGTCGCTGTAACCTCTCCTGTAAGTACTGCTTTTACACAGACAATATGACCTCCAGAAGAGATCTTCCCGCTGATCGGTGGTTGGAGATCCTGAAGGAGCTTGGAGATATTGGAGTACAACGGGTATGTTTGTCAGGGGGTGAAGCATTTATCCGTCCGGATATTTTTACCCTCATTGACGGAGTAATCGAAAACCGGATGCGGTACTCTCTTCTCTCGAACGGGACCATGATTACTGAAGATACCATTGCAGCGTTGCAGACCGGAAAAAGAAGGCTCAGGCTTGATTCCATTCAGATATCTATCGACGGTTCCTGTGCAGAGATCCATGATCGCTCCCGGCCGCCAAAGAGTTTTGACCGTGCGACCCGCGGCCTTCGCCTCCTGGCCCAGGCAAAGATGCCGGTGACCGTCCGGGTTACCCTGAATCACCATAATATCAACGATATTTCCGGGATAGCGGCCCTTCTCATCGATGATATCGGCCTTTCCGGGTTCTCAACAAATGAGGCTGAATATATGGGTGCCGCCAGGTGCAGCGGCCAGAATATTGTGCTCTCAAAAGAAGAACGAAGACAGGCAATGAAGATCCTGACTGAACTGAACGAGCAGTATGGACGAAAGATCAGTGCCAATGCCGGACCGCTCGCCATGGCAACCATGGTAGAGGATATTGAAACCCGTATTGGAGCGGGGGAAACCGGAAGGCCCGGGAGGGGGACGCTCTCCTCCTGTGGAGGAGTCTTTTCAAAGATGGCGATCCTCCATGACGGGACGATGGTGCCGTGTAATATGCTTCCTTCCCTGATTATGGGGGTTGCAGGTATGCATCCGGTAAAAGAGGTATGGCGTACCTCCCCAGCCATTAATGCAGTCCGATATCGCCGCAACGTACCACTTTCTGCAGTCCCTGAGTGCAAGGGATGCAAATATACCGGGTTCTGCTCAGGGGGCTGTCCTGCTGCGGTGATGGCAAAGACAGGGAGATTGATCGGGATTGATCCTTCGGGCTGCTACAGGGCATTTCATCAGGACGAGGGGTGTATATGACATTCTGCGATCTTCCTGATCCGGATACAACAACATTCAAAACAACGAATAGTGATCTGCCTGATGGAGTGCCTCCGCTTCGATGCCTGTATGTGTATCTCTCATCAAGCTGTAATCTCAGGTGCAAGCACTGCTGGATCGCGCCTGAATTCTCAGGAGGGGAGACCGCGTTGCCCGGTACAACGGTCGATCCGGAGGCCCTGCACGAGGCAGTCATCGAAGCGAAATCACTGGGTCTGAATTCCACCAAACTGACAGGGGGTGAGCCGATGCTCCATCCGCAGTTCCTTGAGGTTGTTGATATGCTCTCAGATGAAGGGCTTTCTCTTGTTATGGAGACGAACGGGACGCTCATCACTCCTGAAAATGCCCGGCATCTGAAGGAGAAGACCCGGATGGGTTTTATCTCGGTGAGCATTGATTCACCGGTAGCCGCTGAACATGATGCGTTCCGGGGGGTACATGGCGCCTTCCAGAGGACTCTTGCCGGGCTTGATGCACTTGTCGATGCCGGGTATACCAACTGTCAGGTCATTATGTCTGTCCACCAGGGCAACAAGGGGCGGATGAAGGACCTGGTCCGGCTTGCAGTAAAACACAAGGCTGCTTCTGTGAAGTTCAACCCGGTTATGCCCACGGGCCGGGGAATTGTCATGCATAACCGGGGTGAAGCATTTGATCTTGAAAGCTACCTTGCTCTCAGTACGTATATCAATGAGGAACTCAGGCCGGAATCACCAATCGCGATCCACCTATACATGCCTATGGCCCTCACACCCCATAAAGAGCTTTGGAGGACAAAAGGATACACTTGTGACTGCGGTGTATCCGGCATCCTTGGAATACTCGGGACCGGGGAGATCGCTCTCTGTGGCATCGGGGAGACTATTCCTGAACTGGTATATGGGCGACTTGGTGAAGATAGTATCAGGGATATCTGGCTTTCTCATCCGGTCATTGTCAAATTGCGTCGGGATCTCGAGAATGTGAAAGAATACCCGGGGGTCTGTGGATCATGTATCCATGCACGGGGCTGTCGCACAGGATGTGTGGCAAACAACTATGCGTATGGGGGAAAATTGGTTTTGCCCCAGAAGCTATGCGATGAAGCATACCGTCTGGGTGTGTTTCCAAAGAGCAGGCTTCGGGGGTGAATGAATCATATTTTTTATTACCTTGGTCAATAGAAATTATGTAAATTGACCCGGAATCGATGGCCCCTTTGCCACAGAATCCATCAGCAGGAGGATGTCCATTCGCCGGATTGATGACCCCCATCTGGCAGATCTTCTGAATTTTGCTCGTCAGCGGTGGAACGACGTATCAATTCAGTTTCAATCTCCATCATTCAGAAAAGGAGGAGTCCCACCGTTTCAGATGCGGCTCTTCCTGAGGGGATCCCATACGAGACGAGACCATATCGGAAAATTTCTGCCATTCCAATTGGGAAAACCTATCCAAAATCGGACTCAGAAAAAAGGTTGTCAGATAAAGTCACGAATATCTTTCTCAAGTTTTTTGAACAAAATTAAATCAATCACGACGAGAAGCACACCAATAACCAGTACTAATGAGAGATTGTAAATTGATGGCAACGTTTGGTAAATGAAAATATCATGAGATGCAGAAATAATTACAAATTCTGGGTTCCATATGAGAATTTGTTGGGCACCAGGAGGAAGGATATCAAAAACATAAACGATTGGTGTAAACCAAAACCAGATCTGGAGACCAATAATAACTACTTCTTTGAGATCACGCAGGAAGACAACAAACATTCCCATAAAAAACCCCAGCGCGTAGGCAAACACCTGTTGGAAGAGGTATATGATCACGATGAGCGGAAAATATATTGAGAGAGGGTAACCCGTAAAGAGAAGGATACTCGTGAAAATTACAAGGGTAACCACAAAGGTGACGCTCTCCGATATTACAATAAATAGCGGGAGCGAGGGGAGGTCTACATGAATTTTTGCGATAATATTCTTTTTTTCAATAAACACGGTTGATGCACGTGAAACAGTATTTGAAAATGGGAGCCAGAAAATAAGTCCTGAAACAAGGTAAATCCCATACCCATATATCGAAGGCATCCCCGGTAATCTTGCTCCCATGATATTACCAAAAACGATCATATAGATCAAAATGGTGATAAGGGGATGGATAAAAGACCAGATAAACCCGAGAGCCGAGCCGGAATATCGCTCGATGAAATCCCGTTTTGCAAGTTCAAGCATCAGGTTGAAATTCATGGTGCATCAGGGTCTCAGTCTCTGGATTGACATCTTGATATATTTCTTTCCTTCGAAGAGAGAATGGAAATCTATTGAACTATTAACAATGCGTTATTTTCAACGTTTCTTTGCGGTATCAAACGAACGTATCCATTCACCGACACTACATTGAGAATACGTTATATTACATGCTTTTTCTTTTCCTATTCCTCTTGTATATTTGCTGAAACGGGAGATATCAAATGTTCCCGTTCTTTTACCATCAACCAGACCATACATTTCATAAAAAAATTGCGAGTATCTCAACTATTTCTCGCTGGCTGCCTCGCATGTAAACGAAGGTATACAATATTTTTAATGGTACCAGGAACCAAACACAAATTACTCATTCATGATAAAAATCGAAGGGATCTCGAAAACATTCAAACTCTACCGCTCACCTGCCGACCGAATCAAAGAGATCCTCTTCAGGAAACAGTATCACAAGGATTTTATTGCGCTTGACGACGTCTCATTTGAAATTGGTGCCGGCCAGACCCTCGGGATCATCGGGCAGAACGGTGCCGGAAAATCCACGCTGTTAAAAATTCTCTCCGGCATCGTGATCCCGGATAGCGGAACTATCCGGATTGACGGGAAAGTCACAGGACTTCTCGAACTCGGGACCGGTTTCAACGCAGAAATGACCGGTTTAGAAAATATTTTCATGAACGGGATGCTCATCGGAATGACCAGGGATGAGATCAACCTGAAAAAAAAGACTATTATCGACTTTTCCGAGCTGGGAGATTTCATCTACGAACCGCTCAAGACGTATTCTTCAGGGATGATGATGAGGCTCGCTTTCGCTGTCGCCATTCATGCAGACCCGACGTGCTTCCTCGTCGACGAGGCGCTGTCAGTGGGGGATGCGTATTTCCAGCAAAAGTGCATGCGGAAGATCCAGGAGTTTCGAGCGCGCGGGGGATCGATTGTGTTTGTCTCGCATGACATGAATGCAGTGATGACATTATGCGATAATGCGATATTATTGGATCACGGGAAGGTGATATCGTATGGGATTCCACGCAGTATTGTTGATGCGTACATATCACGGATATGCATACAGTCACATAAAGGAGAAAAACCGGTAAATCTTGTGGATGCAAGAGATACACTCAATAATCATTCGAATATATCAACGCATGAAATTGAATTTGATTCAATCAGGATCCTCAATCCATCGAAAAACGTTATCACACATGCGTATTACGATGATGAGATTACCATATCTTTTTCATTCCGCAGTTTACGCCATATCGAAGATCCAGCATTTGGCATATTAATCCGGAACCGGTATGGGATGTCAATTTTTGGAACAAATACCCACCTTTTGCACCAGAAAAACAATCCACTCCTGCCAGGGAAAATGTACAGGGTATCCTATCGATTAAAAGTGCCGTTACAGCCGGATGATTATTTAATCACCGTTGCGATTGATAATGCAGGAAAAGCAACAAACTCTTTTGATGAATACTTACTTCGTCTCAATGACATCGCAACATTAAAAGTTGTACGGAACGAGAAACAACCACTTTATGAGGGGGTGACTAATTTAAATCCGACAATCAATGTTGAGGCAATTACGAATGGGATACCCGGAGGAGTATTGAATGAATGACCATACCATAGAAATCCGTGATGATGAGATAAACGTCGTAACGATCATGGAGAAGATCCGGGAGAATATCAGGAGGCGACAGGCAGCAGGAGAACTGCCCCCGGATCCGGATCCTGTGATCGCAACCACTTCAAAGAATTATAATGCGGGTGAATCTGACGATGCAATTCAACGGGATCTCCTCTACATCAACTCCAATTGGGATATACACAACAATAGTTATTTTATCAGCTCCCATCACCCCCATATCGGTAAATTCCTCGTGAAAGGACGCCAACTGGTTCACGGTGAAGTCCGCCGCTATGTGGACCCTGTGGCCGATAAACAGAGGAGGTTGAACAAGAGCACGGTACGACTCTTGCACAGTCTTGCACACGAGATCGAAAAAATCGAGGAAACGATATCAGACCTGGAATCCGAAATACAAAAGAAAATTCGCGATGAAACCCTGCAAGCGATTTCAATTATTACAACCAATATCGAACGAAAATCCTGCCTGGCGCACGTTCTGGAAGACCGGATTCTCTCCCTGAAGATGAATAATATTTCAACGGAGAATCCCTCATCGGTCACTGGAATGAATTATCTTTCGTTTGAAAACCGATTCCGTGGATCCTGTAATGAGATCAGATATCGACAGAGAGAGTTTCTTCCCTACTTCGATGATTGCTCCCATGTGCTCGATATCGGTTGCGGGAGAGGAGAGTTCCTTGAGATCCTCCGAGAACATTATATCGGCGCAAAGGGGGTAGATCTCGATTCTGACATGGTAAATTATTGCAGATCCCTCCATCTTGATGTGGAGATGGAAGATGCGATTATATATCTTGAAAAATTGGAGGATCAAAGCATAGACGGGATCTTTATCGATCAGGTTGTTGAACACCTTGAACCCGCGTACCTGGTCCAACTGATTAGCCTCTGTCACCAGAAGCTGAAGAATGGACATTATATTGTGGTAGAGACAGTAAATCCGTTATCCTTTGTTTCGTTTGTCAATTTCTACATCGATCTGACCCATAGGAGGCCGGTTCATCCGGAGACGCTGCAGTTCCTCATGACAACTGCTGGATTCCGGGACTGCGAGAAGAAATTTTTCTCACCGGTTTCTGATGAGGGCAGATTGAAAAAGATTACGGAGATCTCTGAAGGGGATGAGTCCGCACGCAAAAATGTTGAGGTATATAACAATAATATTGAGATTTTGAATACGGTTTTATTCGGTGCACAGGACTATGCGATTATTGGGAAGAAGTGATGTTCTTTTAAGCAGGGGTGAGTGATATCATGGAGAATGCATATTCAGGAATTCTTCACAGGTTACCTGATAAAGAGGGATACAACTATTATTCTAATCAATTAAATGAGGGGAAAATGAAAAAAGGGGATGTAATTTTTGCATTGGCCAATTCCGAAGAAAAAAGAAGTGTCGAGGGATCATTTGGTCAAAAAATTCATAAAATAAAACGTTTCAGGTTTTTTTAATGAAAAATATTCGCATTCCTTTTGGACTCTGCCGGGGATGGAGGGATACAAAATGAAGATTGCTATCGTCGCCCCAAGCCCGGTTCCTTTCACAATCGGGGGAGCGGAAAAATTGTGGTGGGGGATGCAGAATTTTATTAATACTACGACCACACATCATTGCGAATTAATTAAAATTTCTATTAAAGAAGACACATTTTGGAATTTGATCGATTCCTATTATTATTTCTATACACTTGATGTCTCGCACTTTGATCTGGTAATCACGACAAAGTATCCTGCCTGGATGGTCAGACATAAAAATCATATTGTATATCTTCAGCACCATTTACGGGGCCTCTTCGACACCTACCATTTTTGTGGTGAATCAGAAGAGATCCCGGACGCATTGAAAAATGGAATGGTAAAAACGATATGGGATATTATTTCAGAAGAAAACCCTACCTATTGTTCGATACCAGTAGTGTTCGATTACTTGTTCGAATTGAAATCCGAGCAAAAAAAATATGCGGGGGTCCTTTTCAAATTTCCCGGGCCATTCATAAGAAAAATTCTTCACTTTTTTGATAATTGTGCCTTATCCAAAGAGAATATTCAAAGATACTATTGTATTTCCCAGAATGTAAAACAAAGGAAAGATTATTTTCCACTCGATGCAAAAGTTACGCCGGTTTATCATCCTCCGCTTAGAAATAACTTCCGTTGTGAGCAATACCAGTATATCTTAGCTGTCAGCAGACTGGATGGTCCGAAACGTATGGACGTTCTCATCAATGCGATGAAGTATGTACCTTATGATATAAAATTTAAAATTGCAGGAACCGGTCCTGAAATGGATAACCTCAAAAAAATCGCTGCCCACGATAAAAGAATTGAATTTCTGGGCTTTGTGACTGAGAATGATTTGATAGATTTGTATTCAAATGCCCTGGTTGTTCTTTATATTCCCTATGATGAAGATTACGGGCTCATTACGATTGAAGCGATGATGAGCAATAAACCAGTAATTACTGCAAAGGATAGTGGGGGTCCTCTGGAATTTGTACAGGATAAGAGCACAGGGTTTGTAGTAAATCCTGACGCAGAGGAAATTGCTGAAAAAATTAATTTTTTTATCCATAGTCCGGAGGAAGCAAATAAGATGGGCTCTTTCGCATGTTCACAAACCGCACACATAACCTGGGATAATGTCATCAGTACTTTACTGCAAACTCAAAAAAGCGACAATCAACGGAAGAAAATCCTTGTTCTATCCACGTATTCTTGTTTTCCCCCTCGCGGTGGCGGACAACACCGACTTTATAACCTCTATTCACGATTGGCAAAAAATTATGAAATAACGATCTGTTCAATCATCGAATCAAATAAAGAATACCAAAACTTTATCCTTCCGAACGGGTTGAAACAGGTATGTATCCCCCAAAGTCGCGAACATGCTGAGGCCCAATGGGCGCTTGAACGCCACACAGGAAAAAATATTTATGATATTTCGATGATCGATAATATCGAAAAATCAGATGAATACGTTCAGGCAACAAAAAAATTCATTTCTGAATCCGATATAATCATTTTCTCCCATCCATATTTATTCAGTTTAAAGAAATATGTGAGCGAGGATAAGAGAATTGTATATGATGCAATTGATACAGAATACCTTCAGAAGAAAGGATATATCGATGATACTAAATTGCTCTCAAAAATTTTTTCCATTGAACAACTGGCTTGTTCAGAATCTGACATGATCTGGACGACATCAAAAGAAGACAGTGCAAATCTTGTCAATCTCTACAATATTTCAACAAATAAAATATGTATAGTTCCTAATGGAACAGACACATCATTTGTTGGTTTTATTAAACCGAAGGAAAAAATACTTGCCAAAAAAATCGCAGGGCTTTCACACTATCATACCCTGCTTTTTGTCGGGAGTTGGCACCCTCCAAACCTTGAATCATTAGTATTCATTATTGAAACATTGGCTCAACAATTGAGAAATAAAAAATTTATAATCGTTGGCAGTGTAAAAGATTATTATCTTCAACAAAAGCGAACATTTCCGGATAATGTTCTTGCATTTGGCTCTGTTGATGAATTTGAGAAATTTGAGCTTTACAAACTGGCCGATCTCGCTCTCAATCCGATGTTTAGCGGATCGGGTACAAATTTAAAAATTCTTGATTATATGAGCGCCGGGATCCCGGTTATCAGCACCCCTACTGGAGCAAGGGGTGTAGCAATTACCCATAATGTTCATGCGATTATTTGTGAGGCAGACAACTTTGTTGATGAAATTGAGAATTTACTCGCTGCTCCAGAAAAACAAGAATCCCTTCGGCAAAATGGGAGAATAGTTGTCGAAACCTGGTATTCATGGGATACGATTTCAAAAAATGCACGTGATTGTATAAAAAACAGTTTCGGGAATACATCATGAAAATCGCGATTGTCGTTATGAGATATGGCGGGGATATTGTAGGGGGTGCAGAATATCATGCGAGAATGATCGCCGAACACTTAAACGAACGTTATGATATTGAAGTACTTACAACATGTGCAAAAGATTATCGTACCTGGAAAAATGAATATCCCGAAGGCGTGGAGATTATTAACAGTGTATTGGTGAGAAGATTTAAAAATTTTAAGAATTCCAATCCCACCCACCAGAATAAACTCAGGGAAATTGTATTCTATCAAAAATCACATAGAGAACGTGAAATCGAGTGGATAAATGAATTGGGGCCAAATAACAGGGATCTGATACTGTATCTCCGAGAATCAGAACCTCTTTTTGATTTATTTATCTTTTTTACCTATCGGTATTATACAACCTATTATGGTATTCAAGAAGTGGGGGAAAAGGCTTTATTAGCGCCATTAGCGGAAAATGATCCTGCCTTGCATCTGACAACAACGAAAGAAACGTTTCATCACACAAGAGGTATCATCTACAATTCTCCTGAAGAAAGGCAATTGATACTTAATAAGGTAAAATTTCACGAAACAGAAAAAATCTGGGATATTATTGGATGTGGAATTGATATACCATCAGGAAACTCCGAACCATTTGATCCAAAATCAGGGGATTATATTCTCTATATTGGCCGAATCGAAGGATCAAAAGGATGTTTTCAGCTCTTTGAATATTATCTCCGGTTTATCTCTGAACGGAAAAACGCTCCAGGTCTCATCCTTGCCGGATTTGATGCAATAGGGATCCCGAAACATAAAAAAATTAAATATCTTGGATTCGTTTCAGAAGAAGCTAAAATAAAATTGTTGAAAAATGCAAAAATGCTGGTTATGCCCTCACCTTATGAAAGTCTTTCATTAGTTACCTTAGAATCAATGGCCTGTGGTACTCCTGTCCTGGTCAACGGGGAGTGCGATGTCTTAAAAGGCCATTGTATTCGAAGCAATGCCGGGTTATGGTACCAGAATTATGATGAGTTTAAAGAAGGGATATTTCTCCTGTCCTCAAATATAAAATTACGAGAGATAATGAAGAGAAACGGGATCCGGTATATTCGAGAAAATTATTCGTGGGATGTAATTATACAAAAATATCTGGCGGTATTTCATAAGATGGGGATAACGTGAATATCGATCTACTGGATTCATCAGACTTTTACCTCGTTGGGACATATGACACATCCAAAGGTTGAATTATTGTTTAAAACGAAGGTGATGGTATACCTATTGCCCCTGCCTTCACGGAAGGGGCAATGAGGATGACAATGGTTACCTTTGCTGATTTCATAAGGATCGCACCTGATGAAGACCGATCCCTGCTGCTCAATTTTTTATGGTTACTAGATATACATCTGCGGGATTGGTGTTTACAGAATGAAATTTAAACTCCTGCCGGAGGCTGTCAGGGCATTTCATAACTATCTTGAAGCCGACAAAGCAATCCACAAAAAAGAAACCCTGATTCATAATTTCCCGCCTTTTATCTCTATTGAGATTACATCCCGCTGCAACCTCACTTGTGAGCATTGCTGGAATGCGCACTATTGGCTGGCCGGGCAGGACTTGAGCCTCGAGGCACTTAACCGCCTTGAATCTGAAATTCTACCCACTGCAGCCTCAGTTCAGTACACATGTCTTGGGGAACCGTTTCTGTATAATAATTTTAAAAAAGTGCTGGAATTGATAAAAACCTATAATCACCCGTACTCAAAAATTATTACGAATGCCCAGGCGGTAAACCCCGATATGGCAAGACTGGTTCTTGAATCAGGATTGAAAGAACTGACATTCAGCGTTGACGGGGCGACAAAAGCGACATATGAATTTATCAGGCGGGGTGCGAGTTATCAAAGATTAATCTCAACCCTGGATTTGCTATTCAAGCTCAAACAGGAAATGAAATTAGAAGAGCCTTTTTTTACCTTCAATGTCGTTGTAATGGAACAGAACCTGGATGAGCTCGAGGCACTTGTAATACTTGCATCAAAATATAAGGTTACTCAGGTATTTCTCTTAAACCTTTTCGCTATTACCGAGGAGATTGCCCGGCGATCACCTGCAAATTTCCCTGAAAGAACACGAGAAGCTCTGAAAAAAGCCTTCAAACGAGCCAGATCACTCGGTATCGAAGTCAGGACGGATATTGATATTGGACCTATGGGTGCGGAATTCCGTCTGGATCACCACTTATCAGAGGCAGGATATCGTTTTAAAGATTTTTTTACGAGCAGAAAACAGATATTTATTGAGGCCACTCCAGACAACACATCGTTTTGTGAATACCCATGGAAATATTTGGCTGTGAAGGTTAACGGGGATGTACACCCCTGCAGGTTCCTGTCATACCCGATGGGGAACCTTAATGAAAAGAGTTTTGGGGAGATCTGGAATTCCCCCTTTTATCAGCGCCTCCGGGCGACCATATTAGACGGTTCCTATGAATTATGCTGTGGTTCAGGATGTGATTTCATGGCATCGGGAAAAGGAGATCTGAAAGCGGATATACTAATATTAAACGCACCTCCCGCCATGTCTCCAGGGGAACGTGGTTTCGCGGGGGTGCAAATAAAGAACGCAGGTTCTGTAGAATGGAATGCTTCAGCAAACGATAAAAATCCCTTTTTTTTCGATATTTCCTATCATATCATGAATAATACAGGGGAAATTGTGGTTTTCGATGGTTTGAGAACTCAGTTACCGAAAAATGTCAGACCAGGTGAAACAGTACCCATAAATCTTGAGATCCAGGCGCCAGACAAACCAGGGAATTACAGGTTTAACATCGATATCGTACGGGAACATGTGACCTGGTTCGGGAGTGTCGGAAGTCCGACCAGTATGGTAAATATTGAGGTAATCAATGCTGAATCGGAATCCACTTCATCAGTCCCGGAAGTGCTTGTTCATCACAGAATCTGAAGAGCCATAATTTTCGAAAATAGGTGGGTAAGTCCTGATAATACCTGACCAGTACCTGCATATTGATCGAAGGCTGTCTTCGAAGGATATAGACGGATACCATCCGAGATCCTTATGGATCTTTTGGTATGTTCCTATTATCCTTGGATTATCGATTGGACGGAAATGTACAGGCTCCTCTTTGATGGAAACAGGGAGACAATACATGTCTGAAAGCATGGTCACGATATCCCGCACTGCAATACCCCGACCACTGCAGACATTATACACGTCACCACTTTTTCCCTGCTCAAGAATGAGGGCATATGCGGATACCACATCGCGGATGTCCAGAAAATCGCGTACTATCGAACCATTTCCTATAGTTACTACAGGATTCTGTTTCTTATGTGCAATCAGAGCAAACTGTTTTGTGATAGACCCGATCACGAATTGTGGGCTCTGCCCGGGTCCACAGTGATTAAAGGAACGCGTACTACAGATGTTCAGACCATATCCTTCTGTGTAAATGCGTGCGAGATTTTCCTGTGCCACGCGTGCCACGGCATAGGGGTTCGCCGGTGATAATGCCCGGTCCTCGGATAAGGGCAGATCATCTTCCCTTACGATGCCATACTCTTCTGAGGATCCGACGGAGAGGATTTTTATGGGATAATTGCAGTGTCGGACCGTATCGATAATATTAAGAAAAATATTGGTATTGTTGACAAAGGAAGCAACCGGGTTTTTCCAGCTCTCATCAACAGAGCTCAAAGATGCCAGGTGGACAATATATTCCGGCTTGATCTCACGGATCAGCCGGTGTATCCGGGGAATGTCCGTAAGGTCGGCCTGATGGAAATGGACCCGGCTCAATATTTCAGGTAGATTATCAACAAAGTCCCATGCAGGCCTGGATCGGCTGATGCCATGGATATCAAAATCTTTTTCATGCGAAATGAGGTAATCACATAAATGGCCACCGACAAAACCACTTATTCCGGTAATCAGGATCTTTTTCATCGAGTTCCGGAATAGAATTATCCCTGGTTAGGGATAGATACTTTGATTCTTCTTCAAAATGAAGTCATTGACCTGATGGGAAATATGCATCATACTCCACCGGATTTTAAGGATAGGATTACGAAAAGATGTGGATCTTAAAGGGGATACGAGGCTCTTTTCACTTCAAATTGTCAAAAAACCCCTGGGTAGGGCTCGTATACTCTCCCGATCTGAAATTGTCAAAATATGCCCGGGTAGGGCTCGTATACTCTCCCGATCTGAAATTGTCAAAAAACCCCTGGGTAGGGCTCGTATACTCTCCCGATCTGAAATTGTCAAAATATGCCCGGGTCGGGCTCGTATACTCAGCTGATCCGAAATTGTCAAAATATGCCCGGGTCGGGCTCGTATACTCAGCTGATCCGAAATTGTCAAAATATGCCCGGGTCGGGCTCGTAAAATCCGCCGATCTGAAATTGTCAAAATATGCCTTGGCCGAGCTCGTAAACTCCGCCGATCCGAACGCTTCTGCAGATGCCCCCCAAGCTACCAGGAACATGAGAGATAAGGCAACGATAACAATCCTTGACATGGTTGGAATACTGTCGGGAGTGCATATATGTTTTTCTGCCCAAGCCTGCTCTTCCCGGTAAGCAATCTGAGTCCGTGCGGGCACTTGGTCCTGCATGGTATGCGAGAGCCTGCCTGCCTGCCTCAGGGAGTATTAGATCAGGGTGGTTGTTGCCTTCCTTTACCTTGGTGGATGAAATACCTGCACGGGTTTATACCCGGTAGTGTATCACGATAACCAATCAGCACAACGGTTTGTTGGCTGACCCCAGGTGAGGGCACGAGAGAAAGAACGGTCCTCACCATGCTGGTTATTGGTATGGAAAAAACCTGCCATATCTGATGAGGTTTGTAGGGGTAAAAATGGAGAAGCATTGAACGAAAGATGCAAGAGTGCCTCAGCCCGGATTTGAACCGGGGACAACCAGATCTTCAGTCTGGCGCTCTCCCGAACTGAGCTACTGAGGCGGGAATACATTATTCAGCTTTCAGACTAATAAATTATCGTGTTTACGGGTGCATATTCCAAAAAATGCACCTCTTTTTCCTCTGGTGGTGGATTCTCTGGGTCTGGCAAAAACAGGCAGCACTGACGGCAGTTTTGAAGACCGTCTCATATCTCTCCTGAAATCACGACGAGCACCTCTCGTGCACCTGACGCATAACGACCTCGATGCCGTGGGCGGGGATGCGATTCACCGGATGCGGTACGGGAACGTCACGAGCATCTTCTGTTCGGTCGGGAAATTCCCCTCAGCCCTGAATGCCGTGGCGGCAGTCGAGGGCAACGGGTCAGTCCTCTCGATCAGCGACCTCGGGTACCAGCGGGGTATTGAGCAGCGCGTCAGGAACGTGCGTGCAGCAGGATGGCAGATCGAATGGCGCGACCACCACCGGTGGTCTGAAGAGGAGATCGGGCTTATTGCGGACCTCTGCAACCTGCTCAGGGTCGATACCTCCACGTGCGGTTGCGGCATCTGTGCCCGTGACCTTCTTCCCGGCGATGAAAAGGCGGCAGAGATTGCCCGGGTGGTCTGTGATTACGATCTCTGGAAGCATGAAGATCCCCGCTCTGCAGTGCTCGGGGTGGTGCTCCAGAGGAAAAAGAACCGGGACTATGTCAGGGACCGGCTTGCTGAAGGGATCATTTCTGATGACGTCATCGAACAGGAATACCATGATATCGTTGGAGATATGGAGGAGAAGATGACACGGAGTATCCGGAAAACATCCATCCTCGGAAAAAAATACCGAATCGCGTTCTCCCCCCTCTACGGGTATCCGAGCGAGACGGCGGCCAGGATACGAAAGGAACTCTCCACCGATATCGAGGTGCTCATCTCACGGGATGGCCGGTTCTCGCTTCGGTCCGTTCCCCCGATCAGCCACCTCATTGCACGGGAATACGGCGGCGGGGGACACCCCAACGCCGCGGGAGGGAACTTTAATTTCTCATTTCTGGACCGGATCCGTTTTCTCCTGCTCGGAAGCAGTTCCCGATTCAGGGACTTTGTCGATATGACCGAGACTATCGGCTGATCATGGCCTTTTCCACGAGATCTCTCCAGTACCTGTCGCAGGACTGCCGGCAGTACCCCCCGCAGATGAGCTGATCCTGGTCTTTTATGGTGAGTGCCTGCCGGAGGTCGAGCTCACCGGGGTCGAGCAGAATAATCGTCTGAACATCGTACTCACCCATGAGTTCCTCCAGTGTCGGGAGGGCTGACGGCCGGACCGCGACTGCTGCCTGGTGTTCAAGCAGACTGGAGAGCGATCGAGCAGTCTGGTCACGGGAAAAGAAGAAGACTTTTTTCCCGGCAAGCGCATCGAGCTCGTCCGGAACGGCTCGATCACCGCAGACGACGTGGCCTGCAATCCCTGCATCCCGCATGGCACGCATCATGTCCCCATATACCGCGGAGAGGGAATGATCCGCTTCATCGCTGTCTTTGAAATACTGGTCCTTCAGCGCAAGGACATGGGGGGCGGGAATCGCAACCCGGAGATTTTTCCTGATTCGTCCAAGGTCCACCGCATCAGCCACCAGCTGTGTGGCATCGCAACCTGGTTCTGCGGTAATTACCGAATCCTCGATACCGGTAAGAGCATCCTGCCATCTCCTGCGGTAGAACCTGCCCCCGGCACAGGGCAGGGTGACATCTGCTTCGACCTGGGGCACCAGCCCTTCTTCGAGGAAGTAGGAGATCAGGTCCGCGGACCGCCCCCGATGTTCACGTACCCACCCTGCAAGGATGCCGGGATCGGGGGGAGGTGTATCGGAGCCAAACGACCGGGTGGAGAATACGATCCGTTTTCCCACGGTAATCATGGTATTTATAGCATCATCGTCAAAAGGCATAATGATGAGTGAGAGACCCGTCCTCGTGACCTGCGGGCTTCCCTATACCAATGGTCCCTGCCACCTCGGCCATCTCAGGACCTACGTGCCGGCTGATCTCTTTGTCCGGTACCTGCGGAGAACCGGACACGAGGTGGTTTTTATCTGCGGTTCCGACAACCATGGCACTCCCATCGTGGTCAGTGCCGAACATGCCGGCGTATCCCCCCGGGCACTATCGGAACAGTACCATGCTCACTTTGATCAGACTTTCCGAAGGATGGATGTGATCTTCGATCACTTCGGGATGACCGATGACCGGACGAACCACGAGAGGACCGCATCAATCGTTGAAGCCCTCATCCGGCGGGGAGATGTGTACGCAAAGGTCATCCAGCAGAGTTACTGTACAAAATGCCGCAGGTTCCTCCCTGACCGGTACGTTGAGGGGATCTGCCCGCACTGCGGGACCCCGGCACGGGGGGACGAATGCGACCAGGGATGCGGGAAGCACCTCGAGCCGGGCGAGATCAGGGAGCCGTCCTGCATGGTCTGCGGCACCCGGGCAGAGTCACGGGACCAGGAACATTACTTCTTCAGGCTGAGCACGTACAAGGATTTTCTGCTCCCGTACCTGGATACCCTCGGTGGTACGCTCAATGCCAGGAACTATGCCCGCGGATGGGTAAATGACGAACTCCATGACTGGTGCATCACGCGGACGCTCGACTGGGGGGTGAAATTCCCGGGTCGGGACGATCTCGTCGTCTACGTCTGGGTCGATGCCCCCATCGGGTACATCTCATTTACCGAAGAATGGGCAGAGAAGAGCGGGAGGTCGTGGAAGGATTACTGGTGCGGTGATCCCACCCGGATCATCCATTTTATCGGGGGGGATATCATCTACCACCACTGCATCTTCTGGCCGGCGCTCCTCAAGGGGGCCGGTTATGGTGTACCCCACGCCGTGGTAGCATCCGGGATGCTCAAGGTCGATGACCACAAGTTCTCAAAGTCCCGTGGGTACGTGGTCTGGACAAACGAGGATTACCTTGACAGGGGTCTGCCGGCAGACTACCTCCGCTACTACCTCCTTGCCTACACCAACCACACCAAGGAACTGAACTTCTCGTGGAAGGTCTTCCAGGAGCGGATCAATAACGAGCTCGTGAACACGCTCGGCAACTTCGTGTACCGGACGCTCTTCTTTGCCAGGAAAGAGTTCGGGGGAATCCCCGATCTCCCGGTACGTGCGGAGACGGTTGCCGAGATCGGGAAAGCGCTCGCACTCGTGGACCGGTCGATGCACGAGTACGAGTTCAAGGCCGCGATAGACGAGATGATGACCCTCGCTGCATACGGCAACAACTACATCCAGACCGCCGCACCGTGGAAGCTGATAAAATCCGACCGGGATGCTGCGGCACAGGTCATCAAGGACTGTGTTGTCCTGGTGAAAGCACTCGCCCTCCTCTTCGAGCCGGTCATTCCGGCCAAGGCCCGTGAGATGTGGGAGATGCTCGGGTATGGGGATCTGATCGCTGACCACCCCGTCAATGAGGCCCTGCTGGACATCCCGGCCGGACCGCTCCCGGCACCACGACCGGTGTTTGCAAAGCTTGAGGATGATTTCATTGGGGAGATGGATACCCTCCTCGCACACCGGGTGAGAGAAGCAGGGAAGAAGGAGAGTAAAACAGAGATGATTCCGTTCGAGGAGTTCTGCAAGCTGGACATCAGGACCGGCACGGTACTATCAGCAGAGAAGGTTCCGAAATCGAACAAGCTGCTGAAAATCATGGTAGATATCGGGGGAGAAGTCCGCCAGGTTGTGGCCGGTATGGCGCAGTTCTACACGCCCGAAGAGATGACCGGAAAGAGTGTTGTGGTCGTGACAAACCTCCAGCCGGCAACGATCTTTGGTATCGAGAGCAGGGGGATGATCCTTGCGGCAGGCGATACCGCATCCCTCCTCATGCCGGAGAAACCGGTGGAGCCGGGAACGAAGATCCGGTAACACTCCCTGTGCGACTACGTTCATGTGCTGGTGAGCTGGTCCTTACCATAAGGATCCTCCCTTTTTTCCCGGCGAGAGTTATCCTGAAAAAAGGTGTGTTTTCCTGACATTTTTCCAGGAGAATGATCAGGAATTATACCCTTTTCGATATCACCTCGGTCAGGATGACTCTCTGGTAAAAGAATGGTGCAGGAGGACTATCGTTTCCCCATAATCATCTCAAGAGAGGTCGCGGCAACCTTTCTCACGAATGGGTTCTCGTCATCGAGACACCGCCTGAGGGGTTCAATTGCTGCGGTATCCCTGATCATCCCGAGGCTCTTTGCCGCCATATACCGGACATGGTCTTTGGGGTCTGATACCCCCTCAATCAACCGGCTTGTGGCAGTTGCGTCTCCTATCAGGCCTAAAATTTCTGCGGCACGGTACCGGACTTTCCAGTCCGGATCAACGAGGAGGTCGAGGATCCCGGGGAGAACCGTGGTGCCAATCCCGGCAAGGGCTAGTGCTGCCTGATGCCGGACCGCCTTCTCAGGATCCCTGAGCGCTCGGAGGAAAATATCGGCGTGCACCGGATCCCCGGTTGCAGCCAGCAGGTACAATGCATGCCTCCGGATGATGGGATCTTCATCGGTGACCGCTTTTGATGTGATTATTGCAAGAGCCTGGCGATACTGCTCTTTGTTTTCATCATCCTTCCCATGACCTCCGGGAACTGGTTGGCTCATACCCGGATCAGTCTGTCCCTGTCCTGAAAAAACCACAGGGATCGATCCTGGAGTGGCGGTGTTACGATCCTGCAGCTCCCGGCTCCGTACATACCGGTGATTGCCGTGTGCAGGGCTGACCCTTCCCAGGGAACTATCCTCCTGTCCCTGTCGCAGCGTTGACTGATGCAGGGTGACCCTCAGCGCAGGGGTGAGCATGCTCCCCGGTGCCTGGAGCAGGCTTCGCTCATTCAACCCCTGCGTCACGCTCTATCGAAAGATGGTCTGCTTACCGCGAGACACCGGCCCAGATGAGGAATATCCCGAACCCGATGAACACTCCCGTGATGGGAAGCGGGAACGGGGATGGTGAGCTGAGCAGGTGCGGCACGATGCCAAAGATCATCATCAGGACCCCCAGGCCGATGAGCGGGATTCCGCTCTCAGCACCAAACACCGGGCAGCACCCGGCATGCTCGCCATCACTCCCGCCCATGGACCATCTCCACTCTGTCGTTACACTCCCCTTCATGCATGATCAGCATTTCGGCACTCTGGATATAGCATGATATGATTTATTGTTTATTCAAGTCTTATATTATACCTCAATGCAGTTAAAATCAGATATTCAAATTTATTTTTTGATAATAATCATCCAATGGCCTTGGTTATGTTAATATTCAGGAACCAGAGCTCATTGCGGTTCCATCGGGAAGAGACGAGCCGGGGTCCTGAAACGAGATTGAATTCCGGATACCCTGCAACCGGATATCCCGTGAGCGAGGGGCCAGAGCCCTTGGGGTAATTTCGCCGGCTGGAGATCGTATCATCGGAAAAAGGGGGACAGATGGTCGGTATGCCTCCCGGTAGTCCGGCGCCATCGTGTCTTCAATTACACCTGCTCATACCACAAGGAAGCAGACTTCTGGAGTATTGCATGGTGCTGAGTACGATTGCAGGACAGAGATTGTATTGGGAAAAGTACGTGGGATGGCAGAAGGAAGAATTCCAGGGAGCTGGGGAACTCATCGTGCATGCGGGTTTACCGGGAGAAATCAGGGAGCACCAGAGGAATCGTTCCGCGTATCTCCTCTCCCTGACCCGCAGAGAAATCACATGATTCACATCAAGACACAAGCATATAAAATGAAAATGGCGGGAGCCATTTTCATGCTTAAAAAGGGAGAAGATTATTTGACGGTAACCTTTGCGGTGTAGGAGACCCAGGCTGTCTTTCCATCGCACTTGATGGTCTGGGCATACTGTTTCACGGTATAGGTACC
>LNQE01001553.1_pt1 | contig 42615 bp, 42 predicted proteins | sample 603111 | NCBI WGS metagenome assembly LNQE01 (sample SAMN04260313, study PRJNA301899) | hydrocarbon metagenome | isolation source: hydrocarbon-contaminated ditch | place: Germany: Bremen | collected 1998
ATCTCCATTACCGATGAGGAGACCCGTGCATAGAGGTCGAAGTCAGGAGGCAGGAACACAGCGTCCGGGCAGAGCTGGTACGCACGGGATATCGGCATCGCTGAATGAATACCATACCTCCGCGCCTCGTATGAACAGGTGCAGACGACCCCACGGCCGGCCCCGCCGCAGGGGGCCGCTCCCACTACCACCGGTTTTCCAGCGAGCCCTGGGCGCTCCCGTGCCTCGACAGATGCATAGAAACTGTCCATATCGAGATGGAGGATGATACGCTGGCCGTGGATCATCGTTCTCTGACCCGGCTGTGCTGCCTCCACCCATGGCAGACCGGCTCTCCCGGCTCTCTGCTCCCGAAAAAATGCCCCCGTCTGGTACCTGTCATTATTCCCTGGCTACCGTCCCTTTTTTCCCGTTCACTGCCCGTATACCCTGACCCGGGATACAGCTCCTGACTGAACCGGGGATGGTCACCAGGGCAGGGTGGGTGGCACCTCCCTCCCGGGCATCCGTCAGTCCTGCTTGTCCGGCCGTTCATCCAGCCTGCAGAATTTATGCGTACGACCGGCAACAAGCTGCAGGGGAACGACAAACGCAATCCCTCTTCCCGGAGTTTCAAGATCCACACTCGCACAGATAGCTTCAAGAACCGTCCTGGTCAGGTCTGGATCAACGACCGTGAGGATGATCTCCTTCTCCGGCTCGATCGGTATCCCCATGAGGCTCTGCGTCTCATGGATCCCGGTCCCCCTGCCCATCAGGATTGTGCCTCCCTCGGCACCTGCCTCACGGGATGCCCGGATGACTTCTTCAGCCCAGCCCTTGCTCACAATGGTTACAATCAGTTCTTTACACCCTTCACACAGCATTGCTCTTCACCCTCTTCATTCGGAAAACTACACTCAGGAGGAGCACAGCGAGGATCGGTGCGAGCGCAATGAAGGCAATCAGCCCGAACCCGTCCGTGACCGGATTTCTCCCCTCGATAACTGCTGATGCCCCAACAGAGAGGGCCATCAGGAATGTCACTGCCATCGGGCCGGTCGCAACTCCCCCCGAATCAAACGCGATGGCGATGAAATCCTTCTCGGCGAACGGGAGAAGGAGAATTGCACAGAAGTACCCGATCATCATGACCGGGAGGAACGGGATGTTATAGACGAGACGGGCCATCCCGAGTGCCACGAAGCCTGCAACCCCTGCAGAGAGGACGAGCAGGAGCAGCGATCCCCTGATGAACCCCGATGAGGACTCATCAACCTGGGTACAGAGGATCCGGACGGCAGGTTCTGCATAGGTTGCAAGGAACCCGACGAGGAACCCGAACGGGATGATGACCCACCGGGCCTCCATGCTCCCGAAAAATGCCCCGATCTGCTGTCCCGCCGGGAGAAATGCGACATGCACCCCCTGGAGAAAGAGCACCATCCCGATGAAGGTGAAGATGACTCCCGTCAGGAGATTGAGGATGTAGCTCGCGGGCAGCTTCAGGTAGAGGACCTGGAACGCGATAAAGAAGAGGACCAGGGGAACCAGGGCCAGCGTCACATCCATGATGACGTGGTCAATCCCGCTGAGGACACCGATCCCCATCATGCAGCGATCGCCCCCATGGCCATTACCCCGAGGATAGGCCCGATGGATGCAAGCCCGATCAGGCCGAACCCGTCGGAGAGTTGCGAACGGCCACCAAGGACCGAACTGACCCCTATTCCGAGCGCCAGGATGAAGGGGACGGTGAGCGGGCCGGTTGTGACTCCGCCGGCATCAAACGATATCGCGAGAAAATCAGGGGGTGTCCGGAGCGCGAGTGCGAGGACCGCAAGGTACCCGGCAGCGAGGAGGTAGGCGATTGGGACCCCAAGGATGATACGCATCAGGGCCGTTGCGACAAAGAACCCGACTCCGATCCCGATGACCCCCAGGAGCAGTCCGCGCCCAATCTCTCCGTTCGAAGCGATATCGATCATGCCGCTCAGGACCTGGACGTCAGGCTCGGCAACGGTCGCGAAGAACCCGAAAATGAATGCAATACCGATGACCAGGATCACCGAGCCGCTCCTGGGGAGTTCCGATCCAATCGCCTCGCCCATGGGAAGGAGCCCTATCTTCACCCCGGAGAGGAAGAAGGCGAACCCGAGAACCACCATCAGGGTTCCGATCACGAACTCGGCAAGTGCACCAGAGGATATTCTGAGAAGAACGACCTCGGTCACGATGATCACGACCACTATCGGGGTAACCGCCTTGAGAACCTCGAGAAACGTCTCTTTGAAATCCTGTTGCACGTTCAGTTCCCTCGTTGCTGCCGGCGGGTATCAGCGCCGTGCCGATGTACTACAATTGGTACTCCATCGTATGTATTAGTCATGTGCATCCGGGAATGGCCATCTGACAGAATTGGGATTATGAAAAGGGGCAGTGGATCCCCAACCCGTCTCAAAGGGACAAGGCTCTGAATAGGTCGGAAATAATCCCACTATGACCTCTGATCATCCCGGATTCCTCTCATTTCGATAGGAGAGCATTTTTGTTACCTTACCTCTAATTGATGCATATTAAAATAACAAAAAACGACATCGGTCCATAGAGAGTTTCCCTATGATACTGTTCCTCCTCCCTATATTTGAGGTATGACAGATGCAACCGTCTATTGAATACATCCTCCTCATTATTGCAGTACTCATCCTTGTCAGTATCATCGCCAATAAAGTATCCGGGAGGCTTGGTGTCCCGGCTCTCCTGATTTTTCTCCTTGTTGGTATGCTGGCTGGATCGGAAGGCCCGGGGGGTATCTACTTCGACGATCCCTGGATCGCCCAGCTTATTGGTGTGATTGCGCTTACGTACATCCTTTTCTCAGGAGGTTTCGATACCCGCTGGTCCGAGGTGAGGCCTGTGCTTCCTCAGGCAGTGATCCTCTCAACACTCGGTGTGTTCCTTACAGCTCTCCTGATGGCGGGTATTGCGATTGTTGTCTTCGGGGTCTCCCTCCTTGAAGGATTTCTCCTGGGAGCAGTTGTCTCATCTACTGATGCTGCAGCGGTCTTTTCAATATTGAGAACGAAGAGGGCGAGTCTGAAGGGCATTCTACGGCCTCTCATTGAACTCGAGTCTGCGAGCAATGACCCGATGGCAGTTTTCCTGACTATCGGGGCAATCACCCTCCTCCTCACCCCAGGATTGCCGGTTCTTGCCATGATCCCGCTCTTCATCCAGCAGATGGTTGTTGGGGGCCTCATTGGATATGGGATGGGAAAGGGGATGGTCTACCTTATCAATCGACTCAAGCTCGAATTCGAAGGTTTGTATCCGGTACTAACCCTGACCCTCGTTATGATGACCTACGGGATGACTGCAGCCCTTGGGGGAAGCGGGTTCCTTGCGGTCTATATTGCCGGGCTCGTCCTTGGAAACAGCACGGTTATTCATAAGAACAGTCTGATGCGCTTTCATGAAGGGATTGCCTGGTTGATGCAGATCACGATGTTCCTCACCCTGGGACTGCTGGTATTCCCATCACACCTTCTTTCCGTAGTTGGATCCGGAATATTGACATCCCTCTTCCTGATCTTCGTTGCCCGACCGGTCAGTGTGTTCATCACAACCAGTCCCTGGCAGATGGATCTTCGGGATAAAGTCATGGTATCCTGGGTAGGACTGCGGGGTGCAGCCCCAATCGTCCTTGCCACATTCCCCCTTCTGGCGGGCATTCCCCAGGCTGATACCATCTTCAACCTGGTTTTCTTCATCGTCATCACATCATCACTTCTGCACGGAACTTCGATTCCTTATGTTGCTCGCTGGCTTGGTGTCTCCGCTCCCATTCAGGATCCTCCCCGACTGGCAATGAGCCTGGGTGATGGGTCCAAGTCAGGCAATGACCTGATCGAGCTGACGCTTCCACCGGAAGCGGAGGTGATGGGAAAGCAGATTGTCGATATCGGGTTACCTCCCGGGACCCTGATTATCATGATCGAAAAAGGAAGTGATCGGTTTGTTCCCTGCGGGAGCACAATCCTTGAAGAAGGGGATCATCTTCTCATTCTTACGAACCAAATCCAGGCAGAACAGGCTCGCCTGATTCTCTCTTCCGTGAAACACGCTCCACCGTCTGCTTCTTCAAAAAAATAGAGATAAGAAACGGGTATGTGATCCACCAAAGGCATTCTTTCGGGCATGAATGCAGATGACAACTGTTCGTGATCGGGGGGGCACTGCCTATCCAGGATCCTCACCTCTTCTTTCCCTGTTCTCAAGAGGATCATACGATATTGCCTTCAGGACAAGCGTTGGAGGAGTGAGAGGGAAGTTTACCCAAACCGGCTTGTTTCCCCTGCATTAAGGTGCCGGCTGCTGCTGGCTTACGCAATGGATCGTTCCCAGCCCATGTACCATTGCCCTGCAATCGATCCCCTGCACCACTCTCCCCGGGAATGCCTGCATGAGTATGCGCTGTGCAACCCGGTCATAGGGATCATCAAACGTGGGGAGGAGTACAGCCCGGTTCGTGATCAGGAAGTTTGCATAGCTTGCCGGGAGTCTGCCGTTCTCACCCATGTATCCGGGCATGGGGAGCGTGATGATATTGAACGGGTTGCCATCCTGATCCCGGGATTCCTGCAGGATCCGGTAGTTCTCCCAAAGGGGCGCATAATTTTCATCATCGGGATTGTCTTCAAGAGCGCATACGATGGTCCTTTCGTCCACGAACCGTGCGATATCATCGATATGCCCATCGGTATCATCCCCGGCAATACCTTCCCGGAGCCAGATGACGTGGCTGCAGCCCAGGTATTCCTTGAGGCAGCGCTCGATAGCAGGCCGGGCCATCCCGGGATTCCTGTTCTGACTGAGGAGGCACTGTTCCGTCGTCAGCACGGTGCCGCGCCCGTTGACATCGATTGATCCCCCCTCCATGACAACACCCGGCGAGAACCGGGGGATACCAAGATTCCGGTTCATCATCGAGGGAATGATGTCGTCATACCGGAGCTCGGGATACTTGTTCCCCCACGCATTGAAGGTCCAGTCCACCATGGCGAGTCCGGTGCGCTCGCGGTTCACAAGAAACGTGGGGCCGTAATCCCTGAACCAGACATCGGCATAGTCTATACGGTGGATCTTCAATGCACCAGGGGTAAGATGGTCTGCCTGTACCAGGTGCCGAACATGTGCCTCCATTTCATCATCGCGGACGAGCAGGTTGACGGTTTCATGCGGGGTCACTACCCTGATAATCTCCCGGTATGCCTGTTCCACTGCCCCAAGCTCCGGGAAGGTATCCTCGTCATGCGGCCACGAGAGCCAGATGCCGTCCTGTGGTTCCCACTCGGCAGGCATCCGGAAACCCAGCTCGCGCGGGGTAGGGTTGCGGTCCTGGGTACGGGCCACCGCCACCAGTCAGTCCTCCCAGGCAAGGAGCCGGTAGGTATCCGGCCTCCGGTTCCGGAGAAAACCCCAGCCATCACGGACCATGGTGTTCATATCAAGGTTGATGTCTGCCAGGAGCACCTCCTCGTTCGTGATCCCTGCCCGCGCAAGGATCCCCCCGAAGGCATCCGCGACAAACGAAGACCCCCAGAAGAGGAGGTCTCCTTCCCTACCAACCCTGTTGACTGCTGCAACATGGACGCCGTTCGCGATCGCATGGCCACGCTGGACGGTCTCCCAGGCATCCCGCCAGTCCCCCTCGCAGGGTTCTTCCAGCCCCCTGATCCAGCCGATAGCGGTGGGATAGAAGATGATCTCTGCGCCCATGAGCGTGACCGCCCTCGCTGCTTCAGGGAACCACTGATCATAGCAGATCAGGACCGCGATTTTTACCATGCCGCAATCGAAGACCAGATACCCGTTCCCCGGGGTGAAGTAATCCTGCTCATAGAAGAGCGGGTCATGCGGGACATGCACCTTCCGGTACGGGGGGAGGAGCAGGCCGGTTGCTGTGATTACTGCTGCGGAGTTGTAGAGCCGGCCATCGCTATCCCTTTCATAAAAAGGGACGATGATCGATACGCAATATTCCCGTGCAATGGCTGCAAAGGCATCGGTCGATGGGCCGGGAAGTGGTTCTGCAAACGCTGCGGCATCTCCCCCTGCATACTGGGGAAAATAGGGTGTCCGGAAGAGCTCCGGGAGGCAGATGATCGCTGCACCCGCCTCTGCAGCCTGCCGTACAAGGATGAGACTCCGGGCAAGGTTCTCATGCACATCACCCGATACCATGGTCTGCACAAGCCCGATTTTCACCGTGCGGTCACCCATAGTGCTCATTGTGTTGGGAGTGCCGCCCTAATAAATTCTGCTGGCACATCACCCGGGTTGTCCCGTGACCCTGCTTCTGCAGGGCCAGGGGCTTCAAGCCCGGGAAAGGTTATCAGGAATGCCATAACAGCACTACGTGTGGATGATGCAATAATGAACCGAAATTCACTGCTGACGCTTATTGGTGCAATTGTTCTCTGCAATCTTGCAGGACTGCTCGGGTCGCTCGTGACCATCACCGGTTCCGGATCATGGTACGAGAGCCTGGTGAAACCTGCCTTCAATCCTCCCTCGTGGGTCTTTGCCCCGGCATGGACGACCCTCTACATCCTGATGGGAATAGCCCTCTTCCTGGTCATCATGGAGGGGAGAAAAGGCAGGGATGTCCGGATACCCCTGGTGCTGTTCGGGATCCAGCTGGTACTCAATGCAATCTGGTCGTTTGCCTTCTTCGGCCTTGAATCACCCCTTGCAGGAGTGATCGTGATCCTCCTCCTCTGGGTGTTCATCGCTGCAACCATGGTGACCTTCTACCCGGTCCGGAAACTGGCAACGGTTCTCCTCATCCCCTATATTCTCTGGGTATCGTTTGCATCAGTCCTGAACTATTCAATCTACATCCTCAACCCGTAAAGGAGAAGCGGGTGCACGTGACGCAGATACGCAGGGAGGCCGGGGGTTTCCGGGCTGCCGACAGGGAGCCCCTCACTTCCCGGAATGGCAGGTCTCAGATGCCGGTAACGGTAATGGGTCTGTAAGGGGCCATCCCCGGACTCCCTGCCATCAGCGGATGCGTCCGTATCGTACGAGGAGAGGGCCCCCGGTATCGTCGCTTCCAGGTCAGGCTTTTTTCGGATATCCCCGGGTAGCGAGGCTCTCGCGTATCTCTTCAAGGACCACGGGATCATCGATCGTTGCTGGTACCCGGTACGGCGTCCCGTCCGCGATCTTCTTGATCGTTCCCCGGAGAATCTTTCCTGACCGGGTCTTGGGCAGCCGCCTGACCACGAGCGTGATCTTGAATGAAGCGATGGGCCCTATCCGCCTGCGTACCATCCGGACAAGTTCCTGCTCCAGCTCTGCGGGATCGCGGTCTGCCCCGGCCTTGAGGACAACAAATCCGACCGGTATCTCCCCCTTTATCTCATCGGCGACCCCGGTCACGGCACATTCTGCGACATCAGGGTGCGATGCCAGCACCTCCTCCATTGCCCCCGTTGAGAGCCGGTGGCCGGCAGTATTAATGATATCATCGGTGCGCCCCATGATCCAGAGATACCCGTCCTCGTCAAAGAACCCCGCGTCACCGGTACGGTAGTACCCGGGGTATTCTGAGAGATAGGTCCGGACAAAGTCCCGGTCATTGTTCCAGAGGGTCATGAGACACCCGGGCGGGAGCGGGAGCCGTATGGCGATGCTCCCTGTGTGGGAGGGGGGCAGCTCTTCACCATGGTCGTCCAGTACGTGAACAGCATACCCGGGTACCGGTTTCGTGCAGGAACCGGCCCTGATCGGGAGCAGGCCAAGTCCGGCCGGATTGGCCCCGATCGCCCACCCTGTCTCGGTCTGCCACCAGTGGTCGATCACGGGAACGCTGAGCTGGTCAGCGGCCCACCGGAGGGTATCAGGGTCACAGCGTTCACCGGCGAGAAAGAGCATGCGGAAGCGGGAGAGGTCATATTTTTGTATGCATGAACCGGTCGGATCTTCACGCCGTATGGCACGGAAAGCCGTTGGCGCGGTGAAGAGGACATCGACACCATGTTCGGCAATGACCCGCCAGAACGCACCCGGGTCAGGGGTCCCGACTGATTTCCCTTCGTACAGAATCGAGGTGCAGCCATAGGCGAGGGGGGCATACACGATATAGGAATGCCCCACCACCCAGCCAACGTCAGAAGCTGCCCAGAAGACCTCGCCGGGTTTCATCGCGTAGATATACTGCATGCTCCATTTCAATGCGACCAGGTGTCCCCCGTTATCCCGGACAACCCCCTTGGGTATCCCGGTTGTCCCGGAGGTATACAGGATGTAGAGCGGGTCGGTAGCAGCGCAGGGTACACAGGGAGCCGGATCAGCATCTACCAGCTCGTCCCAGGTCATATCCCGCCCATCTGCCAGGGAGGCGGCCTCCTGCGGGCGCTGGAGAATAACGCACCGGAGTCCCGGTAACCCTGCCAGGGCGAGTGCTTCGTCAAGAATTGGCTTGTAGGGGATCACCCGGTCAACCTCGATCCCGCAGGAGGCGGATATGACCATGACTGGTTGTGCATCGCTGATCCGTGCCGCCAGTTCCCGGGGAGCAAAACCGCCGAACACGACCGAATGGATAGCACCGATACGGGCACAGGCGAGCATCGCGATCACGGTTTCGGGGACCATGGGCATGTATATGATGACCCGGTCCCCCTTCCTGACGCCGCACCGCACAAGTCCGCCGGCGCACCGTGCTACCCGGTCCCTGAGGTCCCGGTAGCTGAATTTCTGTATCGTGCCGGTTACGGGGCTGTCATATATGAGTGCGATTCTTTCGCCGTTCCCCTCATCCACATGCATATCCAGGCAGTTATGGCAGGTATTGAGGATCCCGCCTTCAAACCAGCGGTAGAATGGGCCCTGGGAATTCTCAAGGACCTTCTTCCATTTCCGCTCCCAGGAGACTGTTGCTGCTGCATCCCCCCAGAAGTTCTCAGGGCTTTCGATCGACTGCCGGTATACCCTCTCGTAGCCCGATTCAGCACTGGTCCGATGTGACATGGTATAGCATGGCACATATTTCCTGAGTGCGCTGAAATACTTTTTCTTCCATTATTCGACCTTTATTTTGAATTTAATATATAATTTACAGATCATTTTTGAAAAAAGTCCTGAATAATACTTATCGCGAGAGCGAACTGATACTGATCCATGGACCCCTGGACGCTGCTTGTCATTGCAGTCGCCCTTGCGATGGACTGTTTTGCCGTCTCGCTTGCGGCGGGGACGGTAAGCGGGTCCAGATTATTCGGTACTGCAGCTGTGCTGGCCCTCTTTTTCGGGATATTCCAGTCCGGAATGGCAATTCTTGGATGGGCAGCAGGATCGTGGATGGTGTGGGCATTCGGGTCCATTGACCACTGGATCGCATTTCTGATCCTGACTGTCATTGGCGCGAAGATGGTCTATGAAGGATGGCGGGGAGAGGAATCACGGGAGAGGAACTACCTCTCGCTTGCAACCATCCTCGTCCTCTCGATCGCAACGAGCGTGGACTCGCTTGGCGTCGGACTATCCCTTGCCCTCCTCTCGACAGGGATTGGTGCGGCTGCACTCCTGATTGGATTGGTGAGCTCCGTCTTCTCGTTTGCAGGGGTTATCCTTGGCTGCTCCCTGGCTTCCCGGTGGGGGAGACCGGTGGAGATTGCAGGTGGTATCATCCTTATCATCATAGGAGTCCGTATCCTCACGGAGCATCTCCTCTCCTGACAGGAATTGTCCGGAAAATCCTGGCTTTTATACGAAAGACTGATATGCCGGCAGGGAGATGGCACAGCAGGAACGGTAATGGACCCTTATGAATTCGCGTAACCTCTTCATCGTGGCAGCCCTTCTTTGCACAGGAACGATCGTGCGGTTCATCCTCGTCGAGATGGGTGAGCCGGTCACTCCCAACGTGCTGGTTGCATTTTACAGCCTTGCCATCATGGTTACCCTGCCATCGTTTGGAGAATCTGTCGGCATCGGGTTTGCAGCCGGGATGATCGCCTCGTTGATCAGCAGATCCGTCTTCAACCCCGCATTCCTGATCTCTGAGCCACTCGGTGCGGCTGTCTGCCTTGGAGTATTTCTCGCCCTGCGCTACCATAAGCAGGCAGCACGGTTTGCTGCACCGTTGCTCGCCACGATTGCAAGCGGACTGGTATTTCTCTCCCTTGCCGTCTCTGCCGGAAGCTCAGGGATACAGGCCGTATTTCCTGACACACGGTCCTTTCTTATTACCCTCCTCGGTGTCGTGGCGATCACCGCACTGGTAAACTCCCTGGCCGCCGGGCTTGCCTATCCTCACCTCAGGCCACAGGCTGCAGGGAATACCTGAACAGGAGAAGATTTATTGGCGCTCTTTCCGATATGCGTATGAACAGGGGTTGTGTGTGGCAGACATTTACCAGAGACTGTACCAGAAAATGGAGCGGATGGGGGTTTTCTCGGTACGCCAGTATGAAATTCTTGAGAAACCCCCGTACGTGCCGCTCTGTATCGATTACCTGGGAGACAATATCTATGCACTCTCCCAGAACCCGGTGATAGACGACCAGCTGGTCGCTGATCCGGATATGGAGATCAGGGTAGATCACACGAGGAGGACTGCTGAACCACTCTCGCTCCAGGACCCGTCGGGACGCAGGGTTGTGTACCCGGCACCTGACAGGGTTGACCTGGTGGCAAAAAATGATCTTGCCCGCTTCCTCAATTCATGGCTTGATGGTCTTCTGGCACAGGGATTTATTCGACACCAGTAAGGGAGTGAGAACGCTCCTCTTCTCACTACCAGATTCCGCATGTCCGGGAAGGGTAGCCCCTCACAAGGGGATATTCACTGGAGGCCATCTTCTCCTGGCACACTGAAATGCCTCGCTTTTTTCATCCGGAAAAATACAAAAAATTTAAATAATGATTCGTTTCAATTGTATATCAGGTGTATTAGTGTCCAACTAAGTCACCGAATGAACGTTCAGTCCAATGGTTGATGTCCTGCCTGAAGACAGGCAGGGCAGAAACCTCCTGATTGATGCCACCACGAAATCCCTCTGGGCCGGCAATGCTTTCCTTTTCTGTCAATCCGGTTATCTCCAGAGATCTCAGGCCCGGTATGTCTCTGCGGAACCCGTCGCGGTAAGGTTCTCAGGAACCGGGACAAAGAGTGTCAGGGTATGGAGATGTTCATCATTGCACCGGGTAATCCAGGATGCAAGGATCGTTTTCATCGGCAGAGGGAATTACGCCCGTCCCTGGAACACTGGATGGCCGGGGGGATACCTGAAATTGTGGTGATATCAGGGGTTGCAGGATGGCCGATGGTGGAAAGCAATACACCGGATCGTGGATAGTGAACCGATGGAAGTATATGAGCTCCCAGAATGAGGGTGCCCCAGGAGATATTCACCGGAACGCATGGTCGGCCCCACAGTACCGTTTCTTGACCACTTCCCGGTCTTCCGCCGTTCTGACCGGGTTATTCACGGTAATGCGGCATCATGTTCCCTTGAGACCTCTGTCCGGCCCAGTCGTCTGGAATGTCTCTGTCACCCATCGATCGTTACGCCGTTAGGGACCGATAGGTTCATTCCATGCTGCATCGGGTCTTCCCTGAACATTTGTTCGGCCCGATGATCCGACCTCTTCATCGCCGGGAGATCGACATGCCGTTTTGATCTCCAAGCTGGTCGTATCATCGCATGTATCCCCAGCTTTCCTCCCTGAGGCATACCTTAATAGTCACTAATATTATATATAATTTTCTCTTTTATCTCCTTATTAAGGGAGTTGTTATCGGTGAATTGCTGATAAACGCGCAGAATAATAGTTCCGTTCGGAACTCTTAAATAATTTTAATTGCTGGTTAAAAATGGAATTGATAGAATTTTATCGATAAAATAATCTGCTGGAATCAGAGAGGGGGGCCGCCATTCGTGGCCGGGACCTGCCGCACTTGAATTTTCACATCTCCCGGTTCGCATTCCTGCATTCCATGGAGATACCGGCACGAGATACTGACGTATGATTGAAAACGGTTGTGATGCCAGCTTTGGCAGGGACCATTGTCACCATACCAATACGTGCGCTCCCCCGGCACAGAGGAGAGAAAGACTGGTTCATGGTTTCATGATACTGTATCAGGATACGAATAGTCTCTCTTTGGTCAGCAGGTATTCTGCCGCAGATAGAGAGTGACAGGGAAAAAGGGAATAATTATCCTCTCTTCTGGATGTACCACCCGGTCAGGGTTGCGTCGAGTACTTCCTCACTGTGGGGGCTGGTGAGCATGCTTACCACGACCATGGCGATGATAGCAATGATAAAACCAAAGAGCGAGAAATGGACCGGGAGTGCAGCGATCTTGAAGTAGGTGATCGCACCAAAGGCAAGTGAAGACAGGAGTCCAAGGCCCATTGCGGCAATTGCGCCTTCCCGCGTGGCACGTCTCCAGTACAGGCCGGCAAGGAGCGGGACAGAAAAGGTTGCAAACATGATCCCGATACCTGCCCAGATCAGCCAGACCAGCATTTCAGGTGGATTCAATGCCATCAGGAGGGTGATCACTGCCGCAGCAAAGACTGATATTCTGCTGACCCTGATCACCGTCTCTTCGCTCGCCCCGGGGTTGATAATCTTCTTGTAAATATCCCAGGAAAAGTATGTACCGATGGTCAGCATCAGGCGATCCGTGGTAGACATCACTGCAGCGAGCACAATCACGGCGAAAATGCCCCAGAGCGCCAGGCTGAAAAAAGCATGCTGGACACTGTAGACAAAGATGAAGTCTGATGCATTTTTGACAGCCGGCAGGGTGAAGACTCCCTCATTCACCAGGACAACCCCGGCAAAACCAGAGAACTTCAAGAGGAACATCACGATCCCGTAGATCGCAAATGCAATGATTGGCGTCCATTTAAAGTAATTCGCATCCCGGACGGCCAGGACATTGTTGATGACGTGTGGAGCACAGGCAAGCCCTATCGTGAGCAGCAGGAAGAATGACACGATATACTCCGGGGTGAAGATCGCACCGGGACCGGTGGAGTAGGGAAGCAGCAGCGCCGGGTTCATGGATCCCAGGTACGTATTGACCGCGGTAAACCCGCCGGCAGTGCTGATCACGATAGGAGCCATGATTATGACGCCTACTATCAGGAGCAGCCCCTGTACGAGTGTAGTCCAGGCAACGGCATACAGGCCACCTATAACGGTGTATACCGTCACGATTGCTGCACCGATCAGCAGGGCAACCCCGTGGGTGAGTCCGAACAGCCACATCAGGACGATGCTGATCGCGGTATACTGTCCGGCGAGGTAGATCATCGAGACCACAATCCCGGAGACTGCGGAGAGACTCCGAAGACCCCTCTCGCTCTCATAGCGCTGGGCAAAGTAGTCCTGCACGGTAAGGAAACCACTTTTTCTCGATACTGCGTGCATTTTTACGCCAAAGAATATGATGCAGAATGCAATGGAGAGCGGGACGGCAATCTGCTCCCATATGGTCGGCCAGGCGAACCGGTACCCGAGACCTGAAACCCCCAGAAGGGACATACCCGAGCAGACCGATGCGATCATCAGGAATGTAAAGACCCAGAACCCCAGTGACCTCCCTGCAACCACATAATCGGACATGGTATGGATCTTTCGTGATGCCCAGATGCCGATCCCGATCATAACCAGGAAATAGAGGACAACGAGAGCGATCTCGAGGGGGTCGATGATCATGTCCGGACCTCCCGCCAGCGGAGTGCCCAGATGATGAGTGCGATGATGATCACAAGGAGCGTTCCTCCCACCGTAATGAGTGTGATATCCGGTAATCCGAACATAACCGGATAGATTGCCATTCATCCTAAATAACAATCTTTATCTGAATTCTCTCCATAGTGTCATGCTATAACATAGCATACATGGCAGGAGAACCATGAAAGCGCACATAGCAGTATTCTCACTGATAATCGTCGGTCTTGTACTGATAGCAGGATGTACAGATGAACCTGCATCTGCAGAGCAGCTAAAGATTGGTGTTGTTGCCTCGATGACGGGTCCGGCAAGCACAACCGGGAAAGACATATGGCAGTCAGCGCAACTTGCAGCGGATGAGATCAACGCCGATGGCGGGGTCTATGTACGCGAGCTCGGGAAAAAAATACCCATCAGGCTTGTCCAGGGAGATGATGAATCAACACGCGAGGGAGGCCAGAAAGCTGTCTCGCGGATGATCACCCAGGACCGGGTTGACATCCTTGTTGGAGGATTCTCCAGTGCCGTTGTCACAGCGCACCAGTCGATTGTCGCCGAGCACAAGGTACCGTACATTATTACCGGCGCATCAACCCCGGTCATCACCAGGAGGACTGATGTGAATACATCGTACATGTTCCACCATGCGCCTACTACCGATGATTCGGGAGGCCAGACCACCCTCTTCATCAGCGATACCATACGGCCGGCGATAAATGCACGCTTTGGCTTCCCCGAAGACCGCCCGTTGCGACTAGCGATCCTGTACCAGGACAGCCCCTATGGCACGGGTCACCAGACCGCCATCAGGGATACCATAGCCAGGGAGAACCTGCCGATCACTATTGTGACTGAAGTTGCATTCAAGATGGGGGAGAGCGATTACCGGACCGTACTCACCGGAATCAAGCGTGCAGATCCCGATGTGGTGTACGTTGCAGCCTTCTTAAACGAGCAGATCCCCATCGAGACCCAGGCCCGGCGTGATGTCGGGCTCAACAAGATATTTACTGCAGTAGAACCGAACGATGACCCTGATTTCTACAAGGGGGTTGGCAGGTATGGTGAATACTCAATCATCCAGAGCAGGTTCTCTCCGTACACCGTGCCCAAAGGTCCGACCGAAGCTGCCTCAAAAAAATTTGTTGAGGACTTCGCCACAAAGTTCGGGGGATTCCCCGGAATGATGGGGGTTGCCACGTACGAAGGGGTGTATATCGCTGCCCAGGCAGTCGAGAATGCCGGCACTCTGGATAAGGATGCGGTCAGGGAGGCACTCGCCAATCTCGAGATGCCCCAGATGGTAGAGGCAATGGTTAACCAGACCATCAGTTTTTCACCTGATTTCCGGGAGAGCAAGTTCGAGCTCACGATGGAGCAGCTCTTCTGGGATGAAACAGCCGGGGAGACCCGCCCGAAAATTGTCTGGCCATCATCATTGAAAGAGGCTGATTTTGTCATTCCCGACTGGTATGAGCCGGGAAGGGCATAACCTTCTCCCAAACATTCATGCACGAGAATGAGGTGGTGACCCTGCGATGGACCTGACTCCCGGCATCATACTCTCAGTCCTCTTCTGGGGGCTCTATGCCGGATGTATCTATATCCTTCTGGCAACCGGCCTGAACCTGATATTCGGGGTGATGAAGGTGGTAAACTTTGCCCATGGACAGCTCCTCATGATCGGGGCGTATGTCACCTTCACCTTCTTTGCCCTGTCCGGGTTCAACCCGTACGTGCTCCTCGCAGCATCAGTACCTATCCTGATCATCATCGGGGTGACCATTGAACGGCTCTGTTTCCGGCCTATCCTCGGGACCGGGAAACTCAACGAGATCTTCATCAGTATCGGTCTCATTTATCTCCTCGAGAATGCTGCAGCATTGATCTGGAGCGATGAGTGGCGGTTCATCCATAGCCCGTACGAAGCGATAACCATCCCGCTCGGCGGGATGAAAGTCCCCATCGATTACTTCATCATCATCGCGACAACTGCAGCAATTCTCATCGCTCTCTACCTGTTTTTTAAGCGGACACCGCTTGGTCATGCAATCCGTGCAACGAGCCAGAACCGGAAAGGTGCGATGCTGGTCGGGATAAATGTCGAGAGAATGGATATGCTCAGTTTTGGCATTGGTGCAGGACTGGCCGGAGCAGCGGGCACACTCTGGGTGGTGAGCGGGCAGGTCTTCAACCCGTACATGGGATCGATACCTGCAGTCAAGGCGTTCGCCATCGTCATTATCGGGGGTCTCGGCAGCATACCTGGCGCAATCGCCGGGGGGCTGATCCTTGGTCTCGCAGAGAATGTGACGATATTCACTATCGGAGGTGCATGGAAGGATGCGATCGCATTCCTCATCCTGATCATCGTTCTGATCTTCAGGCCGACCGGGTTATTCGGAGAGGCGGGAGAGTGAGGAATGGTGATTGAACGCAGGAAATTATCCCTGTTGGCCACCCTGGCTGCCCTGGCAGTGGCCCTCCTCATCCCTCTCGTAACTGCCGGGAACGTGTATTTCCTGACCGTCCTGATTATCATGCTGATCTTCATCCTGTTCTCGTCGGCCTGGAACTTTCTCACCTATACCGGACAGGGATCGCTTGGTCATGCAGCGTTCTTTGGAATCGGGGGGTATATCTCCACGCTGGTTGCAGCAGGGAGCGGCCTGAGCCCGTACCTGACCATATTTGCAGGTGGGGGTGCTGCGGCGCTGGTCGGACTCTTCATCGGGGTCATCTGTGTGCGGCTCAAGGAATGGTTCCTTGCCATGGTGACATTTGGCTTTGCCATCATCATCCAGGTCCTGGTGGTGAGCCAGTTCTCCTCGGCGACCGGGGGCTGGGATGGCATTTCTGCCCCGCCGCTGATACCGAGTTCGGTACCGAATTACCTCATGTACGAATACTACTCAATACTCCTGATAGTTATCCTCGTCATCCTCCTCTTCCGGTATATTCTCAACACCCGGATAGGGCTTGCCTTCTCTGCGATCCGTGAGAATGAACTGGAAGCGCGTGCCGCCGGAATCGATCCCGTACGGTACAAACTCCTTGCATTCATGATCAGTGCCTTTTTCGCCGGTGTTGCCGGAGCGCTTGAGATCCACTACCTTGGCTACATCACCCCTGAAATCTTTGGTATCGATATCTCATTCTGGCCGATCATCTACTCGATCAGCGGCGGGCTTGGTACCCTGGCCGGGCCGATCATCGGGGTCGTGGTCATAACGCTCCTCTGGGACGGCCTCCAGACCCTTGGACTGACCTACGCACGTTTCATTATCATCGGCATCCTGCTGATCCTGATCATCATCTTCCTACCAAAAGGCCTCATCTCTCTCCCGGAACGACTTGAGGGTATATTCGGGAAATACCTGAAGAAGACCTGATGTGTTCCCCGGCATCTCCCTTTTTTAATGCCCGGTTGGTTGTCACCTCGCCGGGGTCAGCCTGTTTGATTGGATTGTTGATACCTGGACAGAAGCGGGATTCTCACCAAACCCACTCTGACATTATCGCCACGATCTGGAGGGACTATCCAGGATGCTACTGGCGCAGGCGGTCCCATGGATAATATTTCCGATTTTATAACCGGGTAGGGAACAGTTCAGGTGCAGAACGTGTATCGGAAATCTCTCACTATCCCGGGATTATGAACCGGCGCTGCATCTCCCAAAGGATGCCCCTCTATACCGTTACTCGCAGGGTGCAGGGCCTGAACAGTTCAGGGAATGCAGGACAGGAGCCGATGCAGTCAGGACTGATCAGTACAGTTCGTCATCTTTTCCGGAGAGTTCCGGTACTGGCGATTCCCTTGTTGTGAGCATGCAGATACAATTCCTGGTGACACCTGGCAGGGGAGGCCATCAGAACCCATATGAGATCGGAATGGAAGGAAAAGAAGAGCCGCTTATATCCCCAGGTATGCGGCCCGGATATCGCTGTCAGAGAGGAGATCGGATGCACTTCCTTCCCGGGTGACACGGCCATTCTCAAGGATGTATGCCCGGTGTGAAATCTCGAGGGCATGCTGGACATTCTGCTCGACAAGAAGGATGGTGAGCCCGTTATGGTTCAGTTTCTGGATCGAATCGAGAACCGTGGTGACAAGGAGCGGGGAGAGTCCGAGGGATGGCTCATCGAGCACCAGGAGAGAGGGGCGGGCCATGAGAGCACGTGCAATCGCGAGCATCTGCTGCTCGCCGCCCGAAAGGGTGCCGGCAAGCTGGCTCTCGCGTTCCTGCAGCACGGGAAAGAGATCATAGAGATCTGTCCTGTCCACGGCCCCTGTGTTCAGCGCATATCCCCCGAGATCAAGGTTCTCGAGTACGGTCATCTTCGGGAAGAGTTCCCGCTTCTCCGGGACCAGGGACAACCCCTTACGGACAATGATATCGGGAGTTCGCCCGGTAATATCGTCTCCCCGGAACAGGACGCTCCCATTGCTTGCGCGGGTAAGCCCGAAGATGCTCTGGACGAGTGTTGTCTTTCCGGCCCCGTTTGCACCAAGGATGGTGACGATCTCCCCTTCATGGACGTGAAGGGTGACATCCCACAGTACCTGGAGGTTGTCGTACGACACATTGAGCTGCCGTATATCAAGCAAGGGTTCAGCAGCCCCTAACATGCATATCGTTCGCCAAGATACGAATCGATAACCCGCTGGTCCCGTACAATCTCGTCAGGGGTTGCGTCAGCGATCTTCTCTCCATGGTCAAGGACCACGACCCGGTCAGAGACGCCAAGAATGACCCGCATCACATGCTCGATCAGCACAATGGTGATACCATCATCCCGAAGGCTCTTTATCAGGCTCACCGCCTCGCTCCCTTCCTGCGGATTGAGGCCGGTCATCAGTTCATCAAGGAGGAGGATCCGGGGACGGGAGGCCAGTGCCCGTGCGAGCTGGGTCCGCCGGAGCTCAATCACATTCAGGTTCGAGAGAAGCAGATCGACACGCTCTGCAGGGAAACCGACACGCCCGAGCAGATGTTCTGCCTCCCGGCTGGCTTCATCACGGGTTACCCGGTGCCCGTTCCCGAACAATGAACCGATCATGACGCTCTCACGTGCCGTGAGGCCGGGAAACGAATGGGTGTGCTGGAATGTCTTGGCAATCCCTTTCTTGCAGAGGGCATTCATGGAGAGGCGCGAGATATCCTGCCCCTGATACCGTATGGATCCGGTATCCGGCCGGTAGATGCCGGAGATGACATTCAAGAGCGTTGTCTTCCCCGCACCATTCGGTCCGACAAGCCCGAGGATCTCACCTTCCCCGACGCTGAGGTCAACATTGTTGACCGCAACAAGACCCCCGAACTTTTTTGTGACTCCCTGTAATTCAAGCATGAGATCTCCACCTGGCCGGATTATATCATGCTATATGTTAGCAGATAACAATATAAAAATATTTATCGCACTACCGGGGTTACATGGCAGACTGGAACGGGACATCCACGAGGGTATGGCGAGCACACAGCGTTCCGGAACGCTGTCAATGCAATAATGTATTTATAGCAGTTCTGTTATCCCTCATGTAGATCCGGACATATGGAGACCGTAACGCTCGCGGACGAGCTTCGAACCATACAGCAGGCCGAACAGGATGCCCTCATCAGGGTATCAAAGGCCCGGGAGGATACCCGTGCGCTGGTTGCGGCAGCTGAAGAGGAAGGCCGGCAGCTGGTTACCCTGGCCGCCGGGCGTGCGGCAGAGGAGGTTGCCCGTTACCGTGATGCGGAGATTGCGAGGGCAGAGCAGGAAGTCACCCGGATTATGGAGAGTGCGGAGCGTAGTGCAGCAGAACTGCGATCCCTCCAGCAGGGGCTCATCAGGGACGCAGCAGGTCTGATTGTCCAGGCTGTGGCAGGAGAACGTGATGTTCTACCCTGCTGAGATGCGGTGGGTTGGCATAGTCTTCCATGACGCATATACCGGTGACGTTATCAGGGATCTCCAGAATGCCGGGGTGATGGAGGTTCTCCCCCTTCATGAGGTGCAGTCCCCCCTCCCTCCCGGCATCACCCCAAAGGAACGATCCTCTTCGCCCGACAGGATCACTGAAGCGATGATGCGGATCGACCGCATTTTCGATACGTTTGCAGAGATACCTTCCTCAAAGGAGAACCCCCTCATCACATTCCTCTCCCCTTCATCCATCATTCCTCTCACTCGTCCGGAACTGAGTGAGGAGGAGCTCCTGCAGGAAACAGCGTCAGTTCTCCAGGATCTCCAGAAGGTGAGCAGCATCAGGGCTGCACTCCGGCAGGCATCGGGTGAGTATACGGCTGCAGTGAAGAACAGGGAAGCCCTCAGGATTCTCGCGCCGTTTAACTTTGACCTGGGAATTCTCGGTGATGGTGTTTACCTCTCTGTTACGGCGGGCCTCGTGGAGAAGGAAAAGTTCGAGGCATTTCGCCAGGATCTCCTCTCGGCTGGTACTGATGAGCTGCTGATTGGTGAACGCGAACAGGGTACAAATATCGTGGTGGTTGTTGCTACCCCCCTGTGCCATAAGCCCCTTCTTGAGCGGATACTCCGGCCTCCCCGGTTCCATCCGCTGGTGCCCGGGTGCTGCGGGATGCCCGCAGAAGCCCTTGCCGCGGAAGAAGAGCGCATCGAGACCATCGCTGCCCAGGAATCAGCGCTGATAGAAGAACTACGCGGTATCAGGCAGGAGTGGGAGGGGCGCCTCCATGCCCTGTACGAGGACCTGGAGCATCGGAAGGAGCAGCACCAGGTTCTTTCCGGGAGCGGTAAAAGTACTGCAACTACCGTCCTTGCCGGATGGGTGCCGGAAAAAGAGGTAATGGAGATGGAGCGGGTGCTGGAACAGGCATCAGAGAACCATGCCCTTGTCCGGTGGCGGCATCCTTCTCCCGAAGATCCCGGGATACCCAGCTCCTATGAAAACCCCGGGTGGCTGAAACCATTCGAGGTGCTCACCACCACGTTTGCCCGGCCACTCTACCGGGAGGTTGATCCGACCCCGTTCGTGGCCCCGTTCTTTGTCTTCTTCTTCGGGTTGATGCTCGGTGATGCTGGGTACGGGATCATCATGACCCTGATCGCCGCATTCCTGTATATCCGGCTGAAGAATGCAGAGCGTTCACTCCACGATATGGTGTACATCCTGCTCATCCTCGGGGTCGCCTCGACCCTGCTCGGGATTATCCAGGGGGGATGGTTTGGTGATATTCCCGGGCGTTTCTTCGCCATTACGCCACCGTTCATCCTGATCGAACCGCTCAAGGACCCTATCACGTTCTTCCAGATCGCGCTCATCCTCGGCATTATCCACATCAACCTGGGCCTTGCCATCGCCGCATACCAGCACCTGCGGAGTGGTGAGTACCGGATGTTCTTCTTTGAGGAAGGTGTATGGTTTATCATCCAGCCATCAGCCGCAGTCATCCTTGCCGGGTTCTTCGGCTGGTTTGCCGTCTCCTCTCCCCTGCTGTATGCTGCAGCCGCCGGGGCGCTCCTTGGCACCGGTATGCTCTTTTCCTACCAGGGGGCGATGGGATTCTTTGGGCTCACCGGGTTTCTCGGTGACTGGCTCTCGTATGTCCGGATCCTCGCCCTGGCACTCGCAACCGGGGGTATCGCGATGACCATCAATATCCTTTCCACCCTCATCGCAGGTATCCACCCCCTTATGGTCGTCCCTGCAGCGATCATCTTTATCGGGGGTCATGCATTCAACCTGGTCATCCAGTCGCTTGGGGGTGTGATTCATGCCATCCGCCTCCAGTATATCGAATTCTTTGGAAAATTCTACACCGGGGGAGGAAGGGCATTCAGCCCGTTCCGGTCTCACCGGCGTTATTCGCAAATCACGGAGCGTGATATCAGATGACAATCGGGATCGGAGGCGCCCTCATGGCAATCGGAGCCGGTATAGCAATTGGCTTTTCTGCAATAGGCTCGGGTATCGGTGTTGGAATTACCGGGGCATCAGCCGCAGGGGTGACAGCCGAGCGGCCGGAGAAATTCGGAGCGGCCCTCATCTTCTCGGCCATTCCCCAGACCCAGGCTATCTACGGCCTGCTGGTTGCCATCCTTATCCTCCTGTCAGCCGGGTTTTTTGGGGGTATATCGGGAGAGGTCCCTGTTGCGGCCGGGCTTGCAGGCCTCGGTGCCGGGTTAGCGGTCGGTATTGCCGGCATTTCAGCCATTGGCCAGGGAATTGCTGCATCGGCAGGGGTGGGGGTCACGGTCAGCAGGCCCGAGATGTTCGGCAAAGGGGTCGTCTTCGCTGCCATCTGTGAGACCCAGGCTATCTACGGCCTGCTTGTCGCAGTCCTCCTCCTGGTCTTCTCGGGGTTGCTCTCCGGCAATTTCATGGCATCTGCTGCCGTCGGGCTTACAGCGATAGGGTGCGGTCTTGCGATCGGGCTTTCAGGGGTTTCTGCGATAGGGCAGGGGATCGCATCAGCCTCGGGGATAAGTGCGACCGCTGAACGACCCGAGATGTTTGGCAAAGGGATCGTGTTCTCGGCCATCTGTGAGACCCAGGCGATCTACGGCCTGCTGGTTGCCATCCTTCTCATGTCATTCACCGGTATGTTCACGGGAGACCTCATCCCCACGCTTGCAGCGGGAGTTGTTGCTATCGGATGTGGCCTTGCCGTGGGATTTGCAGGCTTTTCAGCGATCGGGCAGGGGATCGCTGCAGCGGCAGGGATCGGGGCGACGGCAGAGAAACCAGGGATGTTCGGACGCGGGATAGTCTTTGCGGCCATCTGTGAGACCCAGGCGATCTACGGCCTGCTGGTTGCCATCCTCCTTATGGCATTCACCGGTCTTATCTCCCAGGATGCGACCACGACGCTCGCTGTGGGATTTGCGGCGGTCGGGGGCGGTCTTGCCGTAGGGCTGGCGGGCCTCTCAGCGATTGGGCAGGGAATAGCAGCGGCATCCGGAATTGCTGCAACTGCCGAGAAATCCGAGATGTTCGGCAAGGGGATCGTGTTCTCTGCCATCTGCGAGACCCAGGCGATCTACGGCCTCCTTGTCGCGATCCTCCTCATGGCCTTTACCGGGATTATTACCCACGACTTTATCCTCTCTGTTGCGGTCGGGGTCGCAGCACTGGGTGCAGGTCTTGCCGTTGGCCTGAGTGGATTTTCAGCGATCGGGCAGGGCATCACCTGCTCGGCCGGTATTGCTGCAACAGCAAAACATCCCGCCGCGATGGGCAGGAGCCTCGTATTTGCAGCGATGTCCGAGACATTTGCGATATTCGGGCTCCTCATTGCGATCCTGATCCTCTTCGGACTCGGCGTCTTTTCAGTGTAGGCAGGGCGAAATTACACCATGAGCAGGGAAACTATCATCAGGAGGATCCGGCAGGACGCAGAGGCGGAGGTTCTGGCTCTGATGGAATCAGCCCAAGAGGAGGCCGGCACAGCCCGGGCAGCAGCAGCAGCCGAGGCTGAGCAGGTACGGGAACGCGCAGTCATTGCAGGGAAAAAAGCGGTTGATCTCGAAATTGCACGGATATATGCCCAGGCGAACCTGGATGCCCGCGAGATACTCCGGCATGCCAGGGAGGAGATGATCAGGGAATGTTTCCATGCTGCAGACCAGGAACTTGCCCGTGTTCGCGAGACGGCCGCATACCCTGCCATCCTCGGGCGCCTCATCAGTAACGCAACTGAGCAGGTAGGAGGAAATCAGGTTGTTCTCAGCGCTGCCCGAAGAGACCATGCACTGGTCCGGGAGTATATCCGGGCCAGGGGTGCATCATCCCCGGAGATCCGGATCTCGGGAGAGGATGTGGCTACCCTGGGGGGCGTCATCGTGCGGTCCGGGACCGGGCATGTTGCCGTCAACAATACCTTTGAGGAGCGGCTCGGCCAGATGAGAAACGAGCTTGTTTTCGAGCTTGCCCGGTTTCTTTCCAGCGGAAGCGGGGGTGCATGATGGACCTGCCCGGTGATGTTATCGGGGAGATCTCCCGTGAGCTCGGGCTGCTCCCGGATCAGGTGCTGATTGGCGGTATCGGGCTCCTCCTGATCGTCCTGGTTATCATCGTTCTTTTCATCGGTTACCTCAAAATCCTGATCCATATTGCCGCATTTGCCTACCCTGTCGCGAGGGTAAGAGCGATCGGAAACCTGTACATCACGTCTGAAGGAACAGAAGAACTCGGGGAAGTGAAGACGATCCAGGAACTCGGAGCAAAACTGAAGGAGCGGGGTTTTCCGCTCAGGATCGATGAGACAAGCACACTCAGGGACCTCGATTTGATGCTCGACCGCGCCGCTGTCCTGGACCATGTTGCGCTCGAGGAATCTGCTCCGGGGAGCATCCTGCCATTCTTCTCTGCATTCCGCTCCCTGTACGAGATCGAACAGCTGAAAACAGCATTCCGGTGCCACCTTGCCGGGCTCTCCCCCGATGAGATACGTGCACGGATGATCCCGGTCGGAACAATCACCCCCGGCCTGATCGAAGGGTGCGCCCATGCAGAGAGTATCGATGAGATGGTCCTGCATCTCCAGGAGAGCGTGTATGGAAAGGATCTTCAGGCAGCACTTGATGCATACCATGAGACCGGGACCCTGCTCGCCCTTGAACAGGCCCTCGACTCCGGTGCGCTCCGGGAGATCGTGGTCTCCCGCACGAAAGTCGACAATCTCCTTGCCGGCCCGGTCGCAGAGTTCTGTGGCACCTGGATCGATATCGTCAACCTGAATGCCATGTTCCGTGCACGGGCAGGGGGGCGCGCAGCGGGCGTGAAAGCAGCCCGTTTTATGCCCGGGGGGGCATCTCTTGAAGAATGGCGGCTCCGGCAACTGATGGAGACGCCGACGCTCGCTGAGACGCTCCATCAGCTCGCAGGGACGGATTACTACACTGTATTCCAGCCGGTCATCACCGATACAGAAGAGGCCGGGAGTGTCCACCTCCTTGAGATTGAGCTCGATCATCTCCTGCTCCGGAACGTGGGCTCACTTGCCCTGACCTACCATCTTACCGGGGGCCCCCTCATCAGGTTCATGGTTGCCCGCAGGTTTGAGGTCAGGAATATCCGTGCTGTAATCCATGCACTCATGGATGGCCTCCCGGCAGGGATGGCTTCCCGGTTCTTTGTGACCGAACGGGGTGCAGCATGAAGATTGCCGTCATAGGCAATGAACGCATGGTGTGGGGCTTCTCCCTTGCCGGGCTGAAAGAAGGTATGATTACGGATTCTGCACATGAGGCAGCAGACGCCATCTCACGGTGGGTCAGGGATCCGGGGATCGGTATCATCCTCATCTCCCTGCCCCTCGCGGATACAATCCGCCCGTATCTCACCCGCGTGAGACTCGAGAGGCGACTCTATCCGCTGATCCTTGAACTGGGTGAGACAGGCGGGATCAGCGGGGTTTCGTCCCGGGTGGAGGAGGAACTGTTACGGATGGTTGGCATGACAACAGGAGAATCAGGGTGAGGATATGGCAGACCCGGGAGTGATCATACGAATCACCGGCCCCGTGGTTGAGGCGGCGGGCATGACCGGTGCGCGGATGTTTGAGATAGTTACCGTGGGCTTCGAAGATCTGGTTGGGGAGATCATCAAGCTCGAAGGGGATGTTGCCACGGTCCAGGTCTATGAGGAGACTGCAGGCATCAGGCCGGGTCAGCCCGTGAAGAGGACCGGGAGATCCCTCTCGGTGGAGCTCGGGCCAGGGCTGCTTGGTACTATCTACGATGGTATCCAGCGTCCGCTCCGTGAGATCAGTGCACGGTGGGGAGACTATATCTCCCGTGGTGCAACCATGGCACCGCTCGCACGTGGGAAAGAATGGGAGTTTATCCCGGTCGCGAAGGCAGGAGACCCTGTCAGCACCGGGGATGTGCTTGGCACGGTGCAGGAGAGCGATGCAATCATTCATCGGATCATGGTCCCTCCCGGGATATCCGGAACCATCACGAACCTGGCAGGAGAAGGCAGATACTCTGTTGATGCCACCATTGCAACCATCAGGACCGGGGGAGGAGATCAGCCCCTGACCATGGTCCAGCGATGGCCGGTCCGGCTGGGAAGACCCTACCAGGTGAAACTCGACCCGGAAGAACCCCTCGTAACCGGCCAGCGTATCATAGACACGCTCTTCCCCATCGCAAAGGGAGGCACTGCAGCAGTTCCGGGCCCGTTCGGTTCGGGAAAGACCGTGATACAACATCAGCTCGCCAAGTGGGCCGATGCGGATGTCATCGTGTACATCGGGTGCGGTGAGCGGGGCAACGAGATGGCTGATGTCCTGACCGAGTTCCCCACGCTTGAAGATCCCCGCACGGGACAGCAGCTCATACGGAGGATGGTGCTCATTGCAAATACCAGCAATATGCCGGTTGCGGCACGCGAAGCATCCGTGTATACCGGGATTACTATTGCAGAATACTACCGGGACATGGGCTACGATGTCGCGCTGATGGCAGATTCAACGTCACGATGGGCTGAAGCGATGCGGGAAATATCCGGGAGGCTCGAGGAGATGCCGGGGGAGGAGGGATATCCTGCATACCTCGGGTCACGCCTGGCAGATTTCTATGAACGGGCAGGGCGGGTCAGGGTTTCCGGCGCCAGGGATGTGCGAGGGTCTATCTCGGTTATCGGAGCGGTCTCCCCTCCGGGGGGTGACTTCTCAGAGCCGGTCACCCAGAACACCCTGCGCATGGTCAAAGTCTTCTGGGCGCTCGATTCCGACCTTGCATACCAGCGGCATTTCCCGGCCATCAACTGGCTCCTCTCGTATTCATTGTACGGGGATGCGGTGGAACCGTGGTGGCACCGTCATGCCGGACCGGAATGGGCACGGATGAGAAGGTCAATGATGGAGATCCTCCAGAAAGAGAGCGAACTCGAGGAGATAATCAAGCTCGTCGGACCTGACGTTCTGCCCGAGACTGACAAGCTGGTCCTGCTCGAAGCAGAGATGATCAGGGAAAACTTCCTGATGCAGTATGCCTTCCATCCCCACGACACCTATACAGACCCGGGGACACAGTTCATGATGATGAACGTCATGTTCACTTTTTTTGCGAAGGCCGGTGAGGCGATTGGGCGCGGAGTGCCGGTCAGCAGGATCCGGGAGCTGCCGGTCATGGGCAGGTTTGCCCGGATGGGAGCTGTTCCTGTGGATGAAAGGCCGGAACGATTCAGGGTCGTCATGGCAGAGATTGATGCAGCGATGGAGGGGGAGGGCTGATCCGATGAAGGCCGGCTCGCGCGTATATTCGACCGTAACCAAGGTCGAAGGCCCCCTCATCGTGGTTGATGGTGTCGAGGGTATCGGGTACGGCGAGGTCGCGGAGGTGATCATGCCTTCTGGTGAGAAGCGGCTCGGGCAGGTCCTCGAATCCCGGACCTCACGGGCAATCGTGCAGGTGTTTGGCGGGACACGGGACCTGGATACCGATGTCACGTCAGTCCGGTTCTCTGGCGAGACCATGAAGATCCCGCTCGCTGAAGATATGCTCGGAAGGATCTTTGACGGCGTCGCACAGCCTCTGGATGGCGGCGAACCGGTTATCCCGGAGGTCATCAGGGATATTCATGGCACTCCCATAAACCCGTATTCCCGGGAGTTCCCGCGTGACTCTATCGAGACCGGGTTGTCTGTTGTCGATGGGATGAATACCCTCGTCCGTGGACAGAAACTCCCCCTCTTCTCCGGTTCAGGCCTCCCCCACAACCTGCTCGCCGCCCAGATTGCCAGGCAGGCAAAGGTGACCGGCCAGGAGGAGGGTTTTGCCGTGGTATTTGCAGCCATGGGTATCACCCACGAGGAGGCATCGTTCTTTTTAAAGGATTTCAGATCGACAGGAGCCCTCTCCCGTGCGGTTATCTTCCAGAACCTTGCTGATGACCCGGCTATCGAGCGGATTATCACTCCCCGTCTTGCCCTCACGACCGCCGAGTATTTTGCCTTCACAAAAGGGATGCATGTCCTTGTTATCCTGACTGACCTGACAAATTACTGTGAAGCCCTCCGGGAGATAGCTGCTGCACGCGAAGAAGTCCCCGGTCGGCGCGGGTATCCCGGGTACATGTATACCGACCTTGCCAGCATCTTTGAACGGGCAGGAAGGATTCATAACCGGGAAGGATCGATCACCCAGCTCCCGATCCTCACCATGCCGGATGATGATATCACGCATCCCGTCCCGGACCTGACCGGGTACATCACGGAAGGGCAGATCGTCCTCTCCCGCGATCTCCACCGGAAGGGCATCTATCCCCCTATCAATGTGCTCCCCTGCCTCTCCCGCCTGATGCAGGGGGGCATCGGCCCGGGGAGAACCCGCGAGGATCATGCAGAGGTGAACAGCCAGCTCTATGCTGCATATGCCGAGGGGATCCGGATCAAGGGCCTGGTCGCGGTCATTGGCGAGGAAGGACTCTCTGATACCGACCGGGCATACCTCCGGTTCAGTGACCGTTTCGAGCGTGAATTCGTCCAACAGGGCTTACATGAGGACAGGTCATTTGTCGCCACGCTCGATCGCGCATGGGACCTTCTCACTTTACTCCCTCGCAAGGAACTGAAGCGTATCGATACGAAATGGATTGAGAAGTATCATCCCGCATACCGCGAGCGGTCACCATGAAGGGGAAGGTGATCAGGAGTGTCCGCCCTACCCGGATAGAACTCCTGAAACTGAAGAAGCAGGAGATGATTGCACGCAAGGGTCATACCCTCCTTGAGGACAAGCTGGATGCCCTGATCATCGAATTTTTACGCCATATGGATGTTTACCGGCGGGAGAGGCGGGAGGTCGAAGCGCATCTTGCCGTTGCAGCCGGGTTCCTTACCGATGCAATGCTCACCATGGGAGACCGGAAGGTAGAAGAGATTGCCCGCTCCGCTCCGGGAATCCCGGATATCACCATGGGCAGTCGCATCATCATGGGGGTCAGGGTCCCGCGTATCGAACCGGATCCGTCAGCCTGGGGGGATCGCCTGCCGGCATACAGCAGCCTGGGCACCAGTGCCCGTCTTGATGAGGCGGTGTCAGCATACCAGGAACTGTCCCTGGCCCTTCTCAGGCTGGCCGAGCTGGAAGGCACCGTGAGGACCCTTGCGCAGGAAGTGAAGACTACCCGGAGACGGGTGAACGCCCTGGAGCACATTCTCCTGCCCCGGCTTGCTGCTACCCGGCACGCTATAGAGATGCACCTTGAAGAACGGGAGCGCGAGGACATGTTCCGGCGAAAACGGACAAAACAGCTCCTGATGGGGCACTGAGAGGAAGGGCTCCGTGCAGAAAGAAGCGTTCAACCGCATGGTTCGTGACCCTGAATGCCGGGGCCGGATCATCTTCCTGTTCAGGATACTCCAGATCCTCGTACTCTTCTGGATACTGCTCGGGGTAGCATTGTTCCTGTTCTTCTATACCCGGGGGTCCTTCACCTGATGATCGCGGACAACCAGGACCGGCCGGTCTGCGTTGCGTGCTATCTCGGCTGCCGTGCTCCCAATGAGTAGTTCGGAAAACCATCCCCGCCCATATGAGTTCAGGGCGATCAGCGAGCAGTCTCGCTCCTTTGCGACCGCCAGTACCTCATCTGCCGTATTTCCGGTCCGGACGATCGGGGTGGCCGGGATGCCTTCCTGCGTGATGGTCGCTGCAATATCGTGGAGCTGCTGCGCTGCTTCACGTTCAAGGGCCAGGATCTCCTCAGCCGTCTCCCCGTGTGTCACGACATGGACGAGCAGGATTCGCCCGATCCCCTGCATTGATGCAATCCTGCGTATGGTATCCTGCGCAAAGTCAGAGAAATCGGTGGGGCAGAGTACAGAGGAGAAGATCATCGGGCAGAACTTTTCATATCGTTCCTTGGTCAGGTCTTCGATGAACTGGTGGCGCATAATCAGGAGGGGTACCTTCGCGTGTCGTAGCACATGCTGTGAGACTGTCCCAAGCAGTATCCCCTGTACCCTGCTCTTTCCCCGTGCACTCATCACGATTGCAGAGACCTGGTCGGAATCGGCAGTCCCGGAGATGATCGGCCCGATCGATCCGGACTTCGAGGTCCTGATCCGACAGTGTACGGCCAGACCCCGGCTCTCGAGATAGGTCCGGTCCAGTGCGAGGCTTTTGCGTGTACCTGCCAGGATATCCTCCTCTGCAGATCGATCCATCCCTCTCCCGGGCAGCTCTGCGACATGCAGGAGGATAATCTCCCCGATTCCTGGCAGACCTGCCACACATTCGAGCGTTCGCCTTGCATGCGAAGAGAAATCGGTCGGGAATAATACACGCCTGAACATGGCTTCATTCCGCAGGCCCCGGACCCTGCCGGACCAGTACAGCCTCACTGTGAGATGCAGCAGGATATACATTAAATGATCGTACCGTGATATCCGTTTCTTGCGCGATCAGGCGAGTATCGGAAAAGAATTGCCCTTATTTTCCTATATCGGTGGTTCTTAATCCGAATGCTATAAATAGTGATAAATCTATTATACACCAAACCCCCCCGGAAAGGTTCGGAGATCCTATGTCTGATACCCGGCTTGATGCTATTCGGAACCTGAAAATGACCGCAATCCGCCGCTGCGAGGAACGCATAGAGAAAGCGGGAAAAGGATCAACGTACAGGATCGAGGGGCCCCTGCCCCAGTTCGGTGTCACCTCGTTCCTGAAAGCCAGACATGGTCTGTAACCCTGAAGCCAGGGGCAGACGATGTGTTCCGGTAACGGGTTACAGCATGAGTGCGAGGGAGGGAAACGATAGTGTTCGCAGGGCAGGACCAGAAAGGAGGAGCTGGGATGCACAGGTATGAGACGGATTCCTCACGATGGAGAATGATTGGGGCATGATGGAGGAGAAGTCCTTATTAAAAAAAATCCGGGAAAAGGAACTGGAAGTAAGTGTCAGGATTGACGATGTCCGGGTTGATGCTGATCGTATGATCGAGCGAGCCAAGAAAGAATCCATGGGATTACTTACCTCATCGGAAGTGGAGGGAAAGAAGGCAGCTGATGAATTTCTCCAGAGAGAGACGAAACGAATACAATCCGAAGCAGATACTATCAGGGTCCAGGCCAGGGAAGAGGTACGAGCGGTTCATGAAAAGGGTGAGAAGAATTTACCGAAAGCCGTTGAAAGAATCATCGAAATAGTCCTGTCAGGATAGAGAGCCATGCTCCAGAAAATGGTAAAAATACAGGTGTTAGGGCCGAAGAAGGATCTTCACAATGTACTTGATGATCTGTATGCCAAAGGAACCGTGCACATCGAGGATGCATCGGCACCCGTTGCTCCTGGGGAAGTTGCCCTCAAGAAAATGACGGGAGAGCAGATCGGTGATGTTTCTGTTGCACTTTCAAAGATCGGGGGAATCCTTCTCACGCTGCCAAAAGTCAAGGTGGATGAAAAGGCAGTTGCAGTTACCTATTCCAATCTGAAAACGATCAGCCATGAAAACCTCCTCACCCGTGTACATACCGTCATCAGTGAGCTGGAATTGGTCACGAAAACCCTCGCAAAAGAGAAGAGTGATCTTGAACTTTCCCTTATCAACCTGAACCGGTACGCAAAGATAATCGACAAGATTCGACCGCTCGAGTCCAGTATGCCCAAGTTGAAGGGATTTGAAGTCACCGTTCTTCTTATCCAGAAGGAGTTTAAGGATGTCATCGATATCATCCGGAATGCCCTTTCAGAAATAACGAGGAAACAGTTTGAACTGATGTCTGCGGAACTGGATGAAACAACCATCGCAGCGGTCACCATTTTTAATAAGCGGTATTCTGAACAGGTACATTCGTATTTATTCAACCAGAATGTAAATGAGGTCCGGTTGCCTCCTGAGTACCTGGGAAAACCGTTCAACGAAATTATTGCCCTGATTGAGGACAAAAAAGCCAGTTCAGCCGATGAGATTTCCCGATTGAATGCAGATCTGACAAAAATTTCTTCGAAATGGTACGAAGAACTCACCGCATTACACCGGATTCTTGGAGAAAGAACCGAAGAACTGGGTATTTTCTCGAAAATCGGCCAGACCGAGTACACGTTTGTATTGGCTGGATGGATCCCGAAGAAGTCTCTCAAGGATACCAGGAATACCCTCAAAGATGCTTTCGGGGGACGGGTCATCATCAATGAACTGACCCTGACCCCTGATGAGATGGCAGATGCCCCGACCTTTTATGATAACCCCCGGTTCGTCAAGCCGTTCGAGTACCTGATGAGGGTCGTCAGCCCGGCCAAATCCAGTGAATTTGATCCCAGTCCACTCATGGCCATTTTCTTCCCCATATTTTTCGGGATCATGGTGGGAGATATCGCGTACGGCCTGATTATCATCGCATTTGCTCTTATCATGAAGTGGAAATACTCCGACAGGGACTGGCTCCAGTTTATTATGAACATACTGATTATCTCCGCTATCTGGACTGTCCTCTTCGGATGGTTGTACGGGGAATTTTTCGGCAATTTTGGCGAACACATGGGATGGTTAGAGCCTCAGGTAATTTTTGGTATCTCAATGAACCGGCTTGAGGCCATCGTTCCTTTCCTTCTCGTGTCCATTGCTATCGGAGTTTTCCATGTATTCCTGGGGCTCGTGCTCGGGATTTTCAATGCATATACAGAGATAAGTTGCAAGAGACATGTGGACAAGGCAAAGAAACATATCTGCGAAAAGACGGGGATGATTGTTGTCATCATCGGGCTCATCATGGTCATTGCGGCATCTGCCATAGCGCTCCCTGCACCCATCATTACCATAGGGGCGATACTGATCATCATTGCCCTCCCCCTCCTTATTTACGGGGGAGGTTTCTTTGGTGTTTTCGAGATCATGAGTACCGTTGGAAATATCCTCTCGTATGCACGCATCATGGCAATCGGTATGGCATCGGTTATCCTCGCTCTTGTTGCAAACACGATGGGGGGCATGATGGAAGTGGCGCTGGTCGGGTTATTGGTGGCTGCGCTCCTCCACACGCTGAACATCATCCTTGCCATGTTCAGCCCCTTCCTCCACTCCCTCCGGTTGCACCTCGTTGAGTTCGATTCAAAATTTTATGAAGGGGGCGGAAAGATGTACAAACCGTTCAAGAGAGAGAATGGAGGAAAATCGGTGTGAATACTGTGATGGTATACAACAAAACAGCGCTGTATCAGGACCCGGGGAGAGGAATGATCCATGTAAGGTGACGTGTGCAGGATAAAAGATCTTCATCGTAATGTGCCATGACGGTGGTGTCAGGCAGGATTTGAAAAGGAGTAAGAAAACGATGTGCCGCCTGTGCAAAAGGGCGGTGCTTGGGAAGGAGGCTGATGTGAATGGTTGATTTCGGAATCCCCCTTGGGGCTGGCATCGCATTCGGGCTTGGAGCGCTCGGTACCGGGATTGCACAGTCAAAGATTGGTGCAGCGGGAGCAGGAACAATTGCAGAAAAACCTGAGACGTTCGGATTGATGATTATCCTGGTAGCAATTCCAGAAACTATCGTCATTCTGGGTTTCGTGGTTGCTTCTATGATCATGATCCTGCTCGTGTAAACCGTACCATGCGTACGTGAGACTTTCGGTAAAGAAAATCATGCTTGACCGTCGAAGAAGAATGGGTGAACCATGGCAATTGATGATCTGATCAAGGCTGTAGAAGCGAGCGGCCAGGAACGGATACACGAGATACTGGAACGCTCAAAAGCCGAGGCAGATGAAATTATCAGGGAGGCACAGGCAAAGGACCTGCCAATCAAGAAACGGTTCATGGAAGATGCAACGCAGTCGGTTGCAATACAGAGAAATAAATTGCTCTCATCGGCTCGGGAAGAGAGTCGCATGGAGATTATCACCGGAAAAAATGACATCTTCGAGAAAGTATTCGAAGAAGCCGTCCGGAATCTGGGATCCATCCGGGAGCATCCACGATACAGGGAAATTCTGAAAGTGCTGCTTTGTGAAGCACTCCAGGATCTCGGTAGTGACGGGGTTGTTCTTCACATTGACAAGAGGGATGAAGCGTTCCTCCGGGATATCCTGAATGACCTGAAACAATCCCATGAAATGGTAACCGACATAACCTCAACAGGAGGATTGAACGTCTCCAGTCGTGATGAACGCTTTATTGTTTTCAATACCCTTGAATCACGGCTCAAGAAAGTAAAAGAGATCTACAGACCCGAAATTTTTTCTGTACTCTTCGGTGACTGATATGGAGTATGCGTACGTCAATGCACGGATACGGGCTATGAAGAGCAGCCTGCTTGATACATCACTCCTCGAACAGCTCATCAACAAGCCTGACCTTGACTCCCTGATTGCAGAACTCGAAAAAACCACGTACAGAGAGGAACTGGAAAAGGCAGGAGTGCTGTTCTCTGGGATTACCCGCATTGAAGTCGCAATCCGAAAAGACCTTGTCAAGACTTTCAGAACTATCCTGAATTATATCAGGGGAACGGAGTCCGAAAGATACCTTACCATCATTCTTCACCGCTGGGATGTGCAGAATATCAAGACCATTATCAGGGGGAAAAAAATCCAGGAGAATCCGTCAGAGATCCTCGAATGTCTGATCCCGGCAGGAGAGCTTGATGAGGCGGCACTCACCGAGCTGGTAAAACAGCCTGATGTAAAAGCGGTCATCGATCTCCTTGCTACCTGGCGGATATCGTATGCACGCCCCCTGACCCTTACCTTCAAGGAATTCACTGATACGGGGGACATGATGGTCCTTGAATACGCCCTTGATACCTTCTACTATAAAGATGCCTTATCAGAACTATCAGAGGATGAATCGGCTGATGCTCTCATCCTGAAGGATTTGATCATCACTGAAATCGACATAAACAACATTAAAACAGTGCTCAGGGTAATCCGGGACCGTATTGACTACGAGGAGGCTAAACGGTATTTTATGAAGGGAAGCAACGAGTTTGATACCGAAAAACTCTTCTCGATGATGAAGGCGGGAACAATTGAAGGTGCCCTGAAACTCTTGGAGCAGACCCAGTATCAGTATCTCACAAAAATTCCACCGGAATACATTGCAGCAGAAAAGATCTCGGCCTTTGAAAAGGAACTGGAGCGATATCTGGTCAGGAAGGCTGTCAGCCTGTTCCTGGGCGATCCTCTTTCCATCGCTATCCCGATTGCCTTTATCTGGGCAAAATATACCGAGGTTACGAATATCAGGGTCATTGCCCGGTGCAAGATCAATGAAATATCCGAAAAAGACCTCAGGGAGGCACTCATCAGTGTATAAATTTATTGTTGTAACGGATCCTGACACCGCCCCGGGATTCCGGCTGGCCGGCGTTGATGTGATGGAGATCCAGAATTCTGAAGAGGTTCGTGATATACTTCCCTCACTCCTCCTCAAGGATGATACCGGCATTATCGCAATTAATGAGGATTACATGATGTCACTTGACGAAAAGATGATGGAAAAAATTGAGAAGTCCTACCGGCCCATCATCATCCCGATTCCTACTGGTGCAAAGAGGCTGGACCGCACCAGTTACATCGAGGGGCTGCTCCGAAGAGCAATTGGGTACGATATCGTGTTGAGGTAGTAACTGTATGATTATCGGGGGTATTTCCAGGATCTCGGGCCCTGTTGTCCTTTCTGAGGGGATGATGGGATCCCGGATGTATGACGTGGTGAAGGTCGGTGAACAGAAGCTGAATGGCGAGATCATACGACTTGATGGTGATCAGGCCGTCATCCAGGTCTATGAGGACACAACCGGCCTGCAGGTTGGTGAAAAAGTCTCCAATACCGGGCTGCCACTCTCGGTCGAGCTCGGACCCGGGCTCCTCTCCTCTATCTACGATGGTATTCAACGGCCGCTCCCACTCCTTGCAGAGATAAGCGGAAGTTTTATTTCACGGGGAGTTTCGCTTTCCGGACTCTCGCATGAGAAAAAATGGGAGTTTATCCCAACGGCAAAGGAGGGTGATCATGTGGCAGGTGGTGATGTGATCGGAACGGTTACCGAGTACCACCTTGAACACCGCATCATGATACCCCCGTTCGTTACGGGCACTATCCAGGATATTCAGAGCGGTGCGTTTACCATCGATGAACCGGTCTGCACCCTGGATGATGGTCATCACATACCCCTGTTGCAGACCTGGCCGGTAAGAAAAGGGAGACCCTATCAGCGGAAAATGGACCCTGATACCCTGCTTGTTACCGGCCAACGGGTCTTTGACACACTTTTCCCCGTGACCAAAGGGGGGACTGCGATGATTCCCGGTGGATTCGGTACAGGAAAAACCGTTGCAGAGCAGACCCTTGCCAAATGGTCCGATACCCAGATCGTTGTCTATATCGGTTGCGGAGAGCGGGGGAACGAGATGACTGACGTGCTCACTGAATTCCCTGAGCTTCTCGATCCAAGGACAAAGCGCCCTCTGATCCAGCGGACAATTCTGATTGCCAATACCTCCAACATGCCCGTTGCCGCGCGGGAAGCATCCATCTATACCGGGATTACCCTCGCTGAATATTACCGCGACATGGGGTATGATGTTGCTCTCATGGCTGACTCCACCTCACGGTGGGGCGAAGCATTGCGTGAGGTTTCAGGCCGACTCGAAGAGATGCCAGGGGAACAGGGCTACCCTGCGTATCTTGCAACACGACTCGCCGCATTCTATGAGCGGGCGGGGCGTGTGGTCTGTCTCGGTTCTGATGGACGAAAAGGGTCGGTAACGGTGGTTGGCGCCGTCTCTCCCCCCGGCGGGGATTTCTCAGAACCAATAACCCAGAACACCCTGCGTATCGCAGGTACATTCTGGGCTCTCGATACGAATCTCGCATACCGGAGGCACTTTCCCTCGGTGAACTGGATAAAAAGTTATTCCCTCTATCTGGACCAGATCCAGGACTGGTTTGCCAGCAGTGGTTTTTCTGACTGGAAGGATCTCAGGGCTCGTACGATGTATCTCCTCCAGAAAGAGGTTGAGCTGCAGGAAATTGTGCAACTCGTCGGTCCTGATGCACTGCCTGAAAGTGAAAAAGCAATTCTTGAGATCACCCGCATGATTCGGGAAGATTTCCTCCAGCAGAGTGCATATCATGACATTGATTCCTTCTGCTCGCTGGAAAAACAGTACTGGATGCTCCGCGTGATACTCTCCTTCTATGACCGGGTGAACCAGGCAATGGGGAAAGGGGTCCCGCTTGTAAAGATCATCAAGCTACCCGAGAAAACAGAAATTGGGAGGATGAAGGAGCTTACTGATATTGAAACCATAAAGGGCCTGATCACCAGGATTGATGAATCCCTCAGTGCACTGGAGGCAGAGCGATGAAAAGGGTACCTCTCTTTACCAAAGAAGCCCGGGCAATCAGCTATGTTTCAGGCCCTTTGATCTTTATCCAGAATGTCAAAGGCGTCTCATATGGTGAAATTGTACGGATCATTCTTCCCACCGGTGAAGAACGCACCGGGCAGGTCCTTGATATCTCAAAGGATATTGCAATCACCCAGGTGTATGAAGGAACAAGTGGTATCGACATCAAGGATACCCGGGTCCGATTCACCGGGGAACCCCCGAAAGTCAAGGTCTCAATCGATATGCTCGGGCGGATTTTCAATGGTGTCGGCAAGCCCCGCGATGGAGGACCCGAGATTATTGAAGAAGCTAACCTTGACATCAACGGGATGCCCATCAATCCATCAGCCCGTGACAAACCTGCCGATTTTATCCAGACCGGCATGTCAACCATTGATGGTCTGAACACCCTGGTCCGGGGGCAAAAATTACCTATTTTCTCAGGTGCAGGCCTTCCCGCGAACAAACTTGCTGCGCAAATCGCTCGACAGGCCAGGGTTCTTGGAGAAGAAGAGAAGTTTGCGGTAATTTTCGTCGCCATGGGAATTACCTACAAGGAAGCTTCGTTCTTCATGAGGGATTTTGAAAAGACCGGGGCACTTGAACGGGTTGTTTTTTTCATGAACCTTGCGGATGATCCGACAATTGAGAGGATTGCAACACCCCGCTGTGCACTCACTGCCGCTGAATTCCTGGCCTTTGAGCACGATCTCCATGTACTGGTCATCCTGACCGACATGATCAATTATTGTGAAGCCTTGCGGGAGATATCCACAGCACGGGAGGAAGTACCTGGGCGACGCGGATATCCCGGGTACATGTATACCGACCTCGCATCCATCTATGAGCGTGCTGGCAGGGTAAAAGGCAAGAAAGGCTCTATCACCCAGATCCCGATTCTCACCATGCCGGATGATGATATCACCCACCCGGTCCCTGACCTTACCGGGTATATTACGGAAGGACAGATTGTCCTCTCCCGCGACCTGTTTCGTCGTGGTGCTGATCCTCCGGTCGATACCCTTCCCTGCCTTTCGCGTCTGATGAACCTTGGAATAGGGCCGGGGAAAACCCGGGAAGACCATCGGAATGTTGCGGATCAGCTGTATGCATCGTATGCCTATGGAAGGGATCTCAGGCGACTCGTGGCTATTGTCGGGGAAGAAGCACTTACTGAGCTTGACAAGAAATACCTCAAATTCGCCGATGAATTCGAGCACCGGTTCATCACGCAGGGAGATGAGAACAGGAGCATCGAGAGGACACTTGAAATCGGATGGCAATTATTCTCCCTGCTGCCTGAAGAGGAATTGAAACGAATCAAGCGTGAATTCATCCAGAAATATCATCCAGCCTTAGAAAAGGGATACTAATGGAACAGATTAATCCCACCCGGATGGAACTCATAAAGAAGAATGCCCAGATAAAGCTTGCAGAGCAGGGACGTGATCTTCTCCGGGAAAAGATGGATGCGCTCATCAAGGAATTTTTCACTGTTCTGGAGTCGGTATCGCAGTCACGAGGAGAGCTTGAAAAGCTTTCTGCAGTCGCCCAGCACGCCCTGGTCATCGCCCAGGCGATCGATGATCCGGTTACTCTGAAGTCTGCCTCATTTGCAACCAGACGCGGTGTCACCCTTGCTATCAAGGGGAAAAATATAATGGGTGTGCCTGTTCCCATTATCGAAAAAAAACATTTTGTAAAAAGTCTCCTGGACAGGGGTTACAGCATTTTAGGGGTAAGCGGCCGGATTGATGAAGCAGCAGAAAAATTTGAAGCTGAACTGGATCTCATTATCACCCTCGCCGAGACTGAAACTTCTCTCCGGAGACTGGGGGGAGAGATCCAGATGACCCGCCGGCGTGTGAATGCCCTCGAGCAGATTCTCATCCCGGAGCTGAAACGACAGGCAAAATATATTGAGGTCACGATCGATGAAAGGGACAGGGAAGACCTCTACCGGTTGAAAAAAGTCAAAAAGATTATCGATCGGAAAAAGAAAGTCATTAAACAGGCTTGAAGGTCATGATACCTTCTTTAAGATCTCATTCATCTCCCTGACCGCATCTCCCTCCAGCCGTTTCTGGCTTTTTACCTCTTTTCCCATCTTGATGATGGTATCCAGATCCTCGCGTACAAGCCGCGAAAAAGTGCACTGCCCCCAGCTCTTGCGATCCATAGTAACCCAGCTCTCCCCGAGCATATACTTCAGAATATCAATATCAGACACAGAGTAGAGTTTCCAGTCCTGCCCGATATTCTGTCGGATCTTTTCCAGTGCCATCTCGACAGCCATTCCTTTTTTAATCTGAAATACTCTCCGCCCCCGTTCGTCTTCTGTCACATCAGGCATACAAAATCCACATACCCTTCAGTATCCGGGAGGATTTATATTTTTTTGAGGAAAATTTTTCGGCCGTTTCAGTTTCCATCTGAATACGGGAACTCACCTGTCTGTGAAACGCCCAGGGGAGCGTCCTCAATAAGCAGTACTTCCAGGACCTGATATTGTAATGTGAAAATTATATATCCTTATAAATAATGTTTTTTTTCGCGAGAAAAACCCCCCTGGAGCCGGTAACCGTTACCCTGCCCGTACGGGTGGCAACAACACCCCTCACTGATTTTTTCCTGTCAGCAGAAATTAAGAATTCCCCTTATTGCCCTTTCGGGCAATACGTTCATAAATACTAACCAGATGGTCGGTCCCTTTATCACTGCCAGACTTTCCAGCCCTCATTGTCTGCATTATCATTGGTAATTGCCTGTATGATCGCATGGTCGGCGTCTCCTCATGTCATTCCTGATCGCAGATCCCTCTCTCCAGCTGACCCGATGTATGAAAACACACTGAAAAAATATATTCATTTGCCAAGCAGAAAAAGATGCAGAACCAAAAGAGGTTTCATGAGAGATAATGAATCATGACGCCGCCTTTTTCATGAGGATAGGCATACTTTTTTCGGCTCCTGTCTTTCCGCTGATGATGGCATCACGAACCTCCTTTCCGATATGGATGAGTTCGCGCAAATCCATCCCTGAGAGCCTCATGAATGCGACAGAATCCCATGCATCGCGTTCGATGAATACCCAGGCCTCGCCAAGAATTTGCTTGAGGGCTTCGATATCGCTTGATGAGTAGAGAGACCATTCGGATCCCTGGGCCTGTCTGATCTTCCCGATCGCCTTTTCCACCTGTTTCTCTCTCTGCATCTTGAAGAAGCGTCTCCCGATCTCGGTCTTTGAGACTTCCGGCATCGCTATTCCATCCACCCTGGCAGGGTATTTTCCATTATCTCTCCCGCTATAAAAATGGTGCGCCGGAAATGCTCCGGGAGATTTCCGCATACGGAAAAATATCGTTAAATTATGTCATGTTTGCCAAAAAAAACTGTACTGTTCATTTCGTATGATTAATAATGAAAGAATTGCAAACAGAGGGGGACAATGGTTTTACCATGTTAGAATTATTGTTCCTCATCCTTTTCCCTGCTATAATCGCCCTGATCCTGTTATTTGTATCAGGCGGGGCCGTACGCGCCATCATCGTGAAGATAACCGCCCTCCTGATCGCGGCAACCACGATTTTCGTTCTTGCCAAGTATTTCGTTACCGGGATGGTGCTCTTTGCCGTCCCGTTCGAGCCGGTTGCCCAGGTTATGCTTGTGGCCGAGATCCTGATCGCGGTATTCCTGATCTGGCTCGGGATCAGGTGCAAGAAGTATATCGCGGTCGCCCTTGTTCTCATCCAGACCATCCTCCTGGTAGGCATCGAATGGTCCTTCGGAGGCACTATCCACCCGGTCTACAATCTCTTCATCGACCAGTTCTCCCTCATCATGGCCATGATTGTCGGGATTATCGGGACCCTCATCTCCGTGTATGCGCTCGGATACATGGAAACGTACCATGGGGATCATCCTGACGTGAAGGATCGGCAGAATATCTTCTTCTTCATGGTGTTTGTCTTTCTTGCTGCCATGTTCGGGCTCATCTTCTCAAATAACCTCCTCTGGGTCTTCTTTTTCTGGGAGCTCACCACGCTTGCATCGTTTATCCTGATCGGGTATTCCCGGTCCACGGAGGCTACCAGCAATGCCTTCCTTGCACTCCAGATGAACCTGCTCGGGGGCATAGCATTTGCCGTTGCGATCTTCTTCCTCCTCTCTGCAGACCCGACGGGTGAACTTCTCGGGATCGAGCAGCTCCTGGAGTCAGGATATTCACTGGCGCTCGTTCCGGCAGTGCTTATCAGTTTCGCCGGGATCACCAAGGCCGCGCTGATGCCATTCTCATCCTGGCTGGTTGGGGCCATGGTTGCTCCGACACCCGTCTCGGCCCTTCTTCACTCGAGCACGATGGTCAAGGCCGGGGTCTATGTCATTGTCAGGTTCGCCCCCATCCTGACCGGGACGACGGAAGGTCTCATCATCGGTCTCATTGGCGGATTCACGTTCCTCCTCGCGTCTGCCATCGCCATCTCCCAGAGTAATGCCAAGAAAGTGCTTGCCTATTCGACCATCGCCAACCTCGGGCTGATCGTTGCCTGTGCCGGGGTGGGGACCTACAAACTGGTATGGGCTGCCATCCTGCTCATCATCTTCCATGCCATAGCAAAGTCACTCCTCTTCCTCTGCGTGGGGACCGTGGAGCAGCGTACAGGGAGCAGAAACATCGAGGATATGTCAGGGCTGATCATACGCATGCCGAAGGTTGCCGTGATGATGCTTGTCGGTATTGCGGGCATGTTCCTTGCCCCGTTCGGGATGCTGATATCAAAATGGGCTGCAATCGAGGCATTCATCGATGCCCAGTTCGGGCTCATATTCGTGGCAATCCTCGCGTTCGGGGGTTCTATCACCGTATTTTTCTGGTCCAAGTGGATGGGCAAGATAATCTCGGTCGATCCGCATGTCCAACCGGACGATGATCCGGAAAAGAACGGATCGTGGCCGGTCCTGTACATCCTGGCAGGCCTTACCGTGATCATCTGCCTGATATTCCCGCTCATCTCCTCCACGCTCATCGAGCCATTCGTCCTTTCCGTGTACGGACAGACCACCCGTCTTGCCCAGGACAACATCATCATCATGGCCATGATGCTCTTCCTGCTGATGATCATGCCGTTCTCGATGCTCCTGTCCGGGAAAGGGGCACGACGAGTCAGCCCCTACATGGGAGGGCGGCCCGCAACCGCTGACATGAAATTTTCCGGGTCGATGGGGGTGACCCGGGACGTGACACTTGGCAACTACTACCTCACCGATCTCTTCGGAGAGAAACGGCTCCTGATGGCAGGGACGGCGCTCGGGTTCGGGCTCGTCCTTCTCTCCCTCGTTGTCCTCATGGGGATGATCCTGTGATACTGGTTACCCATGCCCTCATCTACCTCCTGCTTGCCCCCTTCATCGGCGGTCTCGTGGCCGGTATCGACCGGAAGATCACCGCACGGATGCAGGGGCGTGCCGGTCCGCCACTCCTGCAGCCGTTCTATGATGTCGGCAAGCTCTTCGAGAAAGAGAACCTCGTGGTGACTGCTTCGCAGAACGTCTATGCCC
>LNQE01000996.1_pt1 | contig 42489 bp, 38 predicted proteins | sample 603111 | NCBI WGS metagenome assembly LNQE01 (sample SAMN04260313, study PRJNA301899) | hydrocarbon metagenome | isolation source: hydrocarbon-contaminated ditch | place: Germany: Bremen | collected 1998
GTTCAATAGGAGCAGCGACGGGAATAGTTATGGTCGTTATTTATATTATCAGTGCAGGCGGTGAGCACTTCAATGGAGTTCATCAGATTATCGGTTTAATTGCTTTTACCGCTGCCTTTATCACAATGCTTCTTGGATTTTATCAATTCAAATCTAAAAACAAACCAGCCACTAGAGTGGCGCACCGCTGGTTCGGACGTTTCTCACTACTGATGTTTCTAACAGCAATAATTTTAGGGCTGATGCTGATAAATATAATTTAAATAACTCTCATCTTTGGGACTTTTTATCCGAATATGTTTCTCCCCACAACCAGTGCTGAATTAAAAATATTAAAATGGGACAAGCCCGATATTATTCTGGTCACCGGCGACGCTTACATCGACAGTCCTTTTATAGGTGTTTCCATAATCGGACATGTTCTGACGAAAGCCGGATTTCGTGTAGGTATTATCGCTCAGCCCGACTGGCAAAGCAACGCCGATATCTGCCGGTTAGGAGAACCCCGTTTATTTTGGGGTGTCACCGGCGGCTGTATGGATTCTTTGGTCGCCAATTACACAGCCACAAAGAAAAAAAGATTAAACGACGACCTCACTGCCGGAGGGAAAAACAATCGCCGTCCAGACCGTGCTGCGGTAGTTTATGCCAACCTGATTCGCCAATATTTTAAAGACACAAAACCACTGATATTAGGTGGCGTTGAAGCCAGCTTGCGGCGCACTGCCCATTACGATTACTGGTCGGATTCCATCCGCCGTTCGATTTTGTTTGATTCACGAGCCGATATTCTCGTTTACGGCATGGCTGAAAAGGCCATACTGGAACTAGCGCAGAAATTGCAAAATGGCCAGGATATTAAAGATACCAAAGGGATTTGTTATATCTCTTCTACTCCGCCTTCTGATTATATTGAATTACCTTCGTACGAAGAAGTTAGCGCGGATAAAAAATCTTTTATTCGAATGTTCAATACCTTTTATCAGAACAATGATCCTCTGACCGCGCAGGGCTTGTTTCAAAAGTATGGGCCACGTTATCTTGTTCAAAATCCGCCACAACCCCATTTGACCACTGAAGAACTGGATAAAATATACGCTCTTAATTTTGCCCGTGATGTTCACCCCTTCTACCTTAATCAAGGTAAGGTCAGGGCAACGGAAACGATAAAGTTTTCCATTACTTCTCATCGCGGCTGTTACGGTGAATGTAATTTCTGTTCGATTGGCCTGCATGAAGGTAGAACGGTAATCAGTCGTTCTGAAAAATCAATAATCAATGAGGCCCGGAAACTTTCTGCGCTTCCTGACTTCAAAGGCTATATACTGGATGTAGGCGGTTCCACCGCAAACATGTACGGCATGGAATGTCTAAAGAAACAGGAACTCGGCGCATGTAAAAATAAGAAATGCATTTATCCTCAAATATGCGTCAATTTAAAAACGGACCACAGCAGACAGATTAATTTATTGAAGAACCTAAGAAAGATAAAAGGAGTAAAAAAAGTTTTTGTCGCTTCCGGCATTAGATACGATTTACTTCTGGACGACAAAAAGCACTGCGCTGACTATATGCAGGAACTGGTGCAACATCACATTTCCGGCCAGTTGAAAGTTGCACCAGAACATGTCGATCCGAAAGTTCTAAGAATCATGGGCAAACCACATACACAGTCATTGCTGAACTTTAAGCAGATATTTGAAAATACTAATAGATCATCCGGACAGAAACAATTTCTTACTTATTACTTTATCGCCGCCCATCCGGGATGCACTGAAGAAAATATGTGCGACCTGAAATCTTTCGCCGGCAGAGAATTAAAAACCAATCCGCGGCAGGTTCAGATTTTCACGCCTTTGCCTTCTACTTATTCAAGCCTGATGTATTTTACGGAAACCGACCCTTTTAGCGGCAAAAAAATATTTGTGGAAAAGAAAACGGATAAAAAACAAAGACAAAAAGATATCGTTATGAGAAAATCAATCAAATAAATTAATTTTTTACATCCGGAGCTTCCATTGGAAAGCTCACAGAAATAATCAAATTTGCATTAAATTTTTAAAATATCATAATAATATGAAACAAACCGCAATTTTTGTCGTCGGAATGCATAGAACAGGAACATCTGCTATTGCCGGTACACTTAACATTCTCGGCCTTCCTTTAGGTAATAATCCGCTACCGCCGCGGCCGGATAATCCTAAGGGATTTTTCGAAGAAAAGGATATTCTGGCCATTAATGAAGAATTTTTCTTGACTGTCGGTAACAGCAACTGGTGGTACGAATTTTTCCCGATCATCAATCCCCATAATGAAAAATACAAAGAATGGATAAAACGAATACAGGAGTTATTGATAAAAAAATACTCCCGCGATAAAATATTTGTTATTAAGGATCCAAGGCTTTGTTATATTTTCCCATTATATGAAAAAGCCTGTATCAATCTTAAAATAGCAGTTAAAGTAATCATGACCTTACGGTCTTATAAAGAAATCGCTGATTCTCTCTTTGTTAGAAATCAGATTGATAAAAAAACCGCTTACAGGGGAATTCTAGGACATTATTCTAGAGCAAATCATTACACAAAGAACCACCCGAGAATTACCGTAGACTATTCTGAAACAATAGAAAACATCGATCATTTGTTAGAAAGGATAAAAATTTTTATCCCTCAAATTACAATAACTGAAGAAAAAAAGAAAATAATTCATGAATTTATTACGGAAGATTTACGACATCATGTAAGTCAGAATAATCAGACAATCAACTTTCTCGGAATCGGGGCACAAAAAAGCGGCACAACAACCCTTTGCTGCATATTAAAACAACATCCGCTTATAGGGATTGCTGAACAGAAGGAAGTTCATTATTTCGATTATCCGGAAAATTTCATACGCGGGCATGAATGGTATGAACAACAGATTTCTCCGCTGCGTGAAGAAAATAAAATATACGGAGAAATAACTCCATATTATTTATTTCATCCCGGAATTCCTCATAAAGTTCACAGATTAAATCCTAAAATTAAAATTATTGCTATCCTGCGTGATCCCGTGGAACGCGCCTGGTCGCATTATCTTCACGCTCTGCGTTTAGGCTACGAAAATATTTCTTTTTTAAGTGCTCTTAAATCAGAAAGAAAACGTATAAAATGGAACCATAAACGACTTAAAGAAGATGACCTTTTTTTCAGTTATCATCATCAACACAACTCCTATCGATACCGCGGTTATTATCTTGAGCAATTTAAAAATTGGTATCAGTATTTTGATAAATCACGAATTAAGATTATCAAATACGAAGACTTTATAAAAAACCAGAAAGGTGAAATGCAAAAAATATTTTCATTTCTCGGGATAAACGATATAGAATTCTCAGAAACGCATCTTAACATGGGCGAAAATAAAAAAATGCCTGAATTTATAAGAATAATACTTCAGTCTCACTTCATTCCCTATAATAAAAAACTATCTGATGAGATTTCGATTAACTGGGATTACTGCTTGTCGGCAAAGATTATTTATAAAATATTTTCATGGCTAAAAATAGATCCTTTAATACTGCTTCATTTTTTGATTAATGTGGAAAGGATAAACAATATATTCAGCAAATATTTTGATTCTTCAATTAAGATTATTTATTAAATTTCGCAAACAACCAGAACGGCATACCAACCGGATTAAGTTTTGTATACTTTTGTCTACACGAAATATAATACTCAAGAGTTTTTATCGATTCCTCAGGTGTATCGACAAATTCCACGCCTGCTTCGTAAGTTTTATTTTCAATTATAATCTTGCTCCACTTTACTTTTCCGAAAGCAGTTATTTTCTGACGTAAATTCTTTAATATTAAATCTATTTTAAGGAGGGCATGAACCGGCAAGAATATATTAGCCTGGATTCTGGCACCGCCCACAGATATGTCCTTGGTATAGTTATAAATGATTTTTTCTTGCGGAAGGTCTTTTCCCCCGGAAACGATAGTTATGGTAATCTCGTTGTCCTCTCTCAGTCGTTCCGCTCTTCTTCTTTCTTCCCCACTCAATTGTTCCTCACTTTTGTTTTTATTTTCTTCCGGTGCTTTCACTCTTTTTTTCTCGCGCATAAAGATCCATTCTCCTTCTTACTTCAGAATTATCTTCTTCACTCTATACTCGAATACTACTTAATCCAGCGTTTAATATAAAAAACTCAAACTTGCATGTCAATTAAATATAATGTATCGTATAACATAGCCTGCTTTGAGGCATCACTGCTTGAATTCCGGCAACTCACAGGAAAATAATGCTATATCCGTCCGTATTTATCTTCGAAGCGTTCAATATCGTCATCCCCACAGTAGTCACCGGTTTGTACTTCAATAAAAACCAAAACTTCGTCAAAAGAATTCTGAACGCGATGTTTTGACTTTTTGGGAATATCAATTGAGCTTCCTGCACGTATGGATTTCTTTTTGCCGTCTACAATTGCTATTCCCCTTCCGGAAACAATAAACCAATGCTCTGAACGTAGATGATGAAGCTGCAAGCTCAGACATCCGCCCGGTTCAACGACAATTCTTTTTACTTTATGATCAGGGGCATCCAATAACACTTCAAAATTACCCCATGGACATTTGGTAACTTTTTTCATTTTGCCTCATAAAATTTTGCCTTTCCTAAATAACATAATTTTACATTAATGAAAAGGTCTTTCAAGCTCGCTTTAGATACCAAATTATGGTAATAAGGCAGGCAAGATGAATGTCACCTATAAAATCAAGAGAAGCAGAAAAAGAAGAAAAACAATTTCCCTCCAAATCAGCGATAGATCCGAATTGGTAATCATTGCCGCGCCCTACTTCACATCGGTTGATGAAATAAACCGTTTCGTGCAGGAAAAGCAAAACTGGATAATAAAAACGATTCATAAATACAAAGAGGAAGAAATAAAAAACAAAGCTCTGGAATATGAATCGGGTGAAAGATTTTACTATCTGGGACAATCTTATCCCCTGGAAGTTTTCTTTGAACCTCTTGAAACAGCAGGTGTTTTTCTCCGGAATAATTATTTTTACCTTAACGCACAAGAGAATAAAGATTTAAGAAAGCATTATTTTATTTCCTGGTATAAGAAAAAAGCATGGGAATATATCAGTCAGCGTATTGATTTTTTCAGCGAAACGCTTAAATTGCATTATGGAAATGTTAAGATAACATCAGCTGAAAAAAGATGGGGTTCCTGTTCAGCAGATAATAATCTTTCCTTCAGTTTCCGGTTAATCATGACACCGCCGGATATAATTGACTACGTGATTGTACATGAGCTGATGCACATTATTGAAAAAAATCATTCGCCTAAATTCTGGCAACGGGTGGCTGCTGTTCTGCCGAAATACAAAACTCAAAAACACTGGCTCAAAGATCACCACCGCAAATTTTTACTATAAGCCTCTGGAAAGGACTGTAAAAATATTTATATGGAAAATATCGAAACCGTTGATTTGAAACATCGTGATTGTCTCACCGATCGTTTTCACAAAATGAATTTACAGCTCTCTGATTATACATTCGCCAATGTCTATTTGTTTCGTAAAACAAGCAATTACGAATTTTTGACAACGGATTGCGGATTATTTGTTTCAGGACAGAACAAACAAAAACAGAAACATATCATGCCGTTAAACGATCCCGGCGTTTGTGATTTCAAAACATTTAAAGAGATTCTGAATAAACGGGATTTTTTCTTTCCTGTTCCCCAGGAATGGCTTTCTTATTTTCCGGAAGACAAATTCGTTATCAGCTACGATGAAAGTGAGTCAGACTACATTTACCTTACCGAAAAAATGGCGAGTTTTAAGGGAAGGCAATATCTCCGTCATCGAAATCATTTGCACCAGTTTCTATCCTCATATGCTCCTGAAGGTAAGTCATTATCGGCAAATAACTTTCAGGACGCTATGTGTGTGTTGCGTGAATGGCAGAACGATTCAAAATCGACATCGGATAAAACAGATTTTGAACAATGCAGTGAAGCACTCCAGAAATTCTCCGGACTTGCGCTCTGGGGAATAATATATTACATTGCCAACAAACCGGCAGGTTTTATTATCGGTGAAGCGCTTAATAAGGATATGTTTTGTCTGCATTTTGCCAAAGCATCTAAGAAGTATCACGGAATTTACGAATTCATGTTTAATGATACTGCAAAAAGATTGCGGTATCATTACAAATATCTTAATCTAGAGGAGGACATGGGCAATAAAAATTTGCGACGGACAAAAAGTTCATACGGAAAAGAATATCTGCTGAAAAAATACCGTGTCGGTTTAAGATAACATGGGAAGCATCAACTAATGAGCGATTACGTTAAAATAACATCACTGCAGGAAGGCGATCAGGGAGTCATTCATTCTATTGAAGGAGGCTCTGCTATAACCAGCCGCCTTGCCGGAATGGGCATAGTAACTAATGCCAGATTCCGTATCGCACAGATCAGTGGCGGCCTTATCATAATTCAGGTAGCAGATACGAGAATAGCTCTGGGACACGGTGAGGCCTCAAAAATAATGGTCAGTAAAATTACTCCCGATGATCAGGTTTGTCTGCCTCCTATAGAAAAGGAAATCTGTGTAGCCCTTGCCGGTCAGCCCAATGTTGGTAAATCAACGATATTTAATATTCTTACCGGCTTGTCTCAGCATGTAGGCAACTGGCCCGGGAAAACCGTGGAGAAAAAAGAAGGCGTTCATCGCGCGGATAATATTCTGATCAGAATAGTTGATCTGCCTGGAACATACAGTCTGACAGCCTTTTCCGAGGAAGAAAAAGTCGCCCGTGAATATATTATCAAAGAAGAACCCGATCTGGTAGTGCTTGTATTAAACGCTGTGGCGCTCGAGAGAGGCCTTTATCTTTTAGCTGAGGTGCTCCTGCTTAACCGGCCGGTGGTGGTTGCCGTCAATATGCTGGATGTGGCCTCCAATCGAGGCATCCAAATTGACACTAATATTCTGCAGGATTCGCTGGGGATACCGGTCATTCCCATGGTAGCCAAACGTAACAGCGGTATTAAAGAGCTTGTAACGCAGATATCTTCAATGGCTTCCTGCGAAAATAAATTTAAACCGCAATTGCCGGATGTTTCTTCCGATCATCTGCAAATATACCATGACATACTTAAACTTGTCCGGCCTTATATTCAGGAGCCTTATACACCCGAATGGGTAGCTGTTAAATTGATGGAAGGCGACCCTGAGGTTTTCAAAATGGTTGAAGACAAGGCGCAAAAATCAGCACGGGACGAAATAGATGGCCTTCTAATCAAACACGAAGACGCACTTCATGCCGTCGTCAACGGCCGTTATGACTGGATTGAAAAAATTTCCAGAGCGGTAGTCTCCCGTTTTAAAATGGGACAAGTAGTACTTACCGACAGAATTGACCATATTCTCACCCGCCCTATATTCGGCATTCCTGTTCTGCTAGGTGTAATGGCTTTGGTTTTTTTTCTCACCTACTCAGTGGGCGCTCCCCTGCAGGGATTGCTGAGCGACCAGATTCAGCATTTCATTAAATTCTGTGAACCTTTCATGATTAACTTGCCTGACTGGCTCACAGGCTTGTTGCTCAACGGCGTCATCGGCGGAGTTGGTTCCGTGCTTACTTTTTTGCCGATTCTACTGATATTTTTCACCGTCATGGCAATTTTAGAAGATATTGGATATATGGCACGCGCGGCGTTTGTAATGGATAGAATCATGCATCTTATCGGTTTGCACGGAAAAAGCTTTATTCCCATGTTTCTGGGATTCGGCTGTAATGTGCCAGCCGTTCTTGGGGCAAGAATAATCGAGACGAAAAAGGCCAGAATGATTACACTGCTTTTAATTCCGTTTGTCCCCTGCACGGCCCGGCTGGCGGTTCTTACACTGGTCTCTGCGGCCATCTTTGGCTCATATGCCGCTTTTGTATCATGGAGCATAGTGGCACTGAACATCGCTGTGCTCGGCATCGCCGGTATATTTATCAACAATACTCTCTGGAAACAGGATGCACCATTTATAATGGAGCTGCCCATCTACCACACACCGGATTTTAAAACGATTATGATGGTCATCTGGTCGCGGACATTATCATTCATCCGCAAAGCCGGAACAGTAATTCTGAGCGTATCCCTGATTATCTGGTTTTTATCTTATTTTCCGAAGGCAACGGTAGAAGATAGCTTTCTGGCCTCGTTTGGCAGGTTGCTTCAGCCGCTTGGTGTGCCGATTGGACTGGACTGGAAAATGATTACCGCTCTTTTAACCGGACTGGTAGCAAAGGAAAATGTTGTGGCCACACTGGGAGTTCTTTATTCCGTAGGCAGGGATGGCTTATCCAATATACTGCCGGCGGTCATGAGTCCGGAATCAGCAGCGTCATTTCTTGTGATAATGATGCTCTTTATGCCCTGCGCCGCGACAATCGCCGTATTGAAAAAAGAAATGAACAGCAACAAATGGTTTTATTCCTCCATTGTTATGACTCTTCTTGTTTCCTACTTGGGCGGGATTGCGGCGTATAACTTTGTCAGATGGCTGGGTATCTGATTCAACTTCCAACTCAAAGCGCTATCTTTGTTGGTCCCGATTTATCGGGATTGTCGGCTTCCTCAATGTATTAGTACTACGCTTCGTCGCCTCCGCCTAGCCGCCTCGATATCATCTTTGATTTAAAAGTTGAATTGAAGTATAAATAAATAAACGCCGCGTTCTATTTTGAATATCGAACTTGATAGTTTAATATCTTTAATTAAACCAGTTTCGCGGTTTAACGTATTTTAATTAAAAAAATATATAATCATGGCTGAAAAGGGAGTACCCATGAAAAAGATTATCGCGGTTTTGACGGCAGTTTTTATGTTGCAGGCATGGGCGGTATCTGCTCAAGATAAAGTAACAAAACCGACGGATGACGAGCTTAAAAAGATATTAGTTGATTTTGATCAGTACGCAGCCAAGACAATGGCCGATTGGAATATCCCCGGTATGGCCATTGGTATTGTTCAGGATAGCAAACTCATCTTCGCCAAAGGCTACGGCGTAAAAACTTTGGGCAGCAATGATCCGGTAAACGAAAAAACCATTTTTCAGATAGGTTCGACCTCCAAGGCTTTTACCGCCACACTGGCCGCAATGCTCGTGGATGAAGGAAAATTCAAATGGGAAGATAAAGTTGTCGATCATGCTCCTGACTTCATGATGTATGATCCCTGGGTGACCAGAGAATTTCAGATTACGGACTTAATGGCCCAGCATAGCGGTATGCCCGGATATGCCGCGGATACACTTTTCTTTCTGGGCTTCGACCGCCCTTACATTAAAAAGGCGATTCGCAATATTAAACCAGTGACAAGTTTCCGTTCGCACTACGCTTACCAGAATAGTTTATGGCTTGTAGCTGCGGGAATTATTGAAAAATATACCGGACAAACATGGGAGCAGGCTCTTCAGGAGCGTATTTTCAATCCGCTGGGAATGTCCAGTTCCTCGTCTGATATGCTGTCTTTTCTGAACGCAAAAGACGTTTCTTCAGTGCACGCAGCCGATGGAGACAAGGTAATAGCCTTGCCTAAAAACTGGGAATTTCTTGACTGGAGTTATGTGGCCGGACCAGCCGGTTCAATCAACTCCAATATTGTGGATATGGCCAAATGGTTGACCTTTCAGATGAACAACGGAAATGTCAGCGGCAAACAGTTGGTCTCAGTGGAGAATATGCAGGTAATCCATTCACCGAAGACCGTAATCGGTTTGGGTAGCGATGTGCACAAAAACATCTTTTACTGCCTGGGCTGGTTATATATGGAACATATACCGTATCCGATTATCTGGCACAACGGCGGCACACTGATGAAAACCATGGTCGCTTATGTTCCTGAACAAAAGATAGGGGTTGTCGTACTTTCCAACTATGTTACCCAATTGCCGGAACTTCTGGCCTTCAGATTCTTCGATCAGTATGCCGGTAAACCGGCCAAGGATCTAAGCGCTGAAGGATTAGCCGAGTTAGAGAAAACGAAGAAGGAAGAGAAAGACAAGAAAGCCGTGGCGCCCCAGAATCCTCTTGCGGCAATGCCTTTGAAAAACTACGAAGGTATTTATGCAAATGATCTTTATGGTAAAATTACTATTTCTGTTGTGAGCGGAAAATTAACCGCCGTTATCGGACCTAAAAAAGTAAAAATGTCTCTTAATCATTGGGATAAAGATATCTTTGCCGTAAACTGGCCGGTTTATGACGCTGACATTGAATCCGGATTTGCAATCTTTCAGGCAGATCCGCAGGGCAAAGTGACAGGCGTCACTCTTGATTTTTTGAGCCAGGATAATGACATGGGAATGTTTAAGCGCGTTGAAAAAAATAAATGAATCGTTATTAATAACTGATTTCTTTTACCACCGGCCTGTAAAGAAATAGGTTGCGGCGGAGGAAACTGGTTTGACTTTGCATATCGTCCGCTGAATTACAGACGTATGTTACAACCAAAATTTTATCCCGTGAAAATTCGATATGCTCTTTCCCGGCGTAACAAAAATTTCCTTTGTCATACAGTTTGCTTTTAGGATCAACTTCCGGAACCGGCAGAAAAGCTATGGACAGCGCCCTATTATTAGGCCTGCTTTGTTCTAAATCCGGGGACGCCATATCAGTTTTCAAGAATGCCAAAAAATATTTAGCTCGTTTAAAAAACCCCAAACGATTCTCAAATCTTTATCTGTTCTGAATCTGTTCTGAATGCTTGACAATGTATCCCGTATGTGCTACCTTAAATCAAAGGAGGAATATAATCATGAATAGAACAACTACTAAAATCAAAAGTGCTATGGTTCGCGCCCGTATTGAGCCCGGATTAAAAACAAAAGCCGAAAAATATTTTGATATGCTGGGCCTATCAACTACGCAGGCAATTACGCTGTTTTTCAAACAAGTCGAACTTCATCGCGGCTTGCCTTTTGAAATAAATATTCCCAATGCGGAAACTTTAGACGCTATGGAAGAAATAGAAAATGGCGGCGGTAAAATATTTAAAAATGCGGATGAATTATTCAAGCATCTGGGTATTTGATGATGAAGCGAGTCCGTAGCAGCACTACTTTTGAAAAAGATGTTGAAAGACTGGTTAGAAGAAATAAAGATATGGAAAAGCTTAAATCCGTAATACGGTCTCTTGTCCGTGGAGAAAAGCTGGATCAAATATATCGGGACCATAAATTAACAGGAAATTATTATGGCTGCAGAGATTGTCATATAGAATCGGATTGGCTTCTGATTTACAAATATGATGGAGATAATTTATTCTTAATACGCACCGGAACACATTCAGACCTGTTTAAAAAATAAAGCAAAAACAAAAATTCTGAAATTATGGGAACGCCATATTGGTTTTCAAGAATGCACAAAAGTATTTAGCTCGTAAATAAACTCCAAGTGGGTGTTTTGCTAAACTCTTCGGTTTTTACCGGTAAGGAACATGATTATTCATTATTGCGCCTCCCTTGCGGGAATGCGCACCCGGTCAACGGCCTCTCAATAGCTGATTTCTCTTACCACCGGCCTGTAAAGAAATAAGTTCCGGCGTAGGAAACTGGTTTGACTTTGCATATCATCCGCTGAATTACAGACGTATGTTATAACCAAGTTCTTATCCCGTGAAAATTCAATATGCTCTTTTCCGGCGTAACAAAAATTCCCTTTGTCATACAGGTTACTTTTAGGATCAACTTCCGGAACCGGCAGGGAAAAAGCTTTCGCTTCACTCCAGGGACCTTCCAGTTTATCTGCTGTCTGGTATAATAATTTATCACCTTTATTTTGCGTGGTTAAATAAACAGCAACCCATTTTTTTTCATTTTCATGATATCTCACACTCAATTCGGAGACACAGGCATCAAGTACAACTTTAACTTTTTCGGGATTCAGTTTGTTTTCCCAGCTTCCGTCTTTAGTATAATATTCCACGGAATCGACCGGATTATCAATTTTACTTTCAGGAATACGTGCAAGAATATTACCCAAAACAATAATTTTATCTTTCGAATAAACATAGAAAGGATAAAAATAAACATAATTATCATGAACAACAGAAGTTGCCGCAAAAGCTGCAATCTCAGAGGGTAGTGCAGGCGTTAAATCAATGTAATCGTAATTCCACTCGCGCGGATCGGCGGCAGAGAAATCTTTTACTCGCGCGAATTTGTGACCTGAAACTTTAAAATTAAAAATTTCTCCTTCTTTATCTCCCGGAGTAATGCCTATTAAAGGAATATATAAAACTTTATTAACTATAAAAGGGTCCTGCGGCCATAACCACTCGTTTTCACCAAAAGATGATACAAAATTTCCTCCCTTATCTTTAAGATAATACTTAATCTTAAATTCGTTATCAGCCGAACAGGTGGAAATGGCTACTGTTGTTCCCAATATGACGTCCATATTAACGCGATCTTTTCTGTACCCTTCACACGAAACAAACGTATCTCCAAACACCCACAGCACGCGCTCGTTATCCAACGGAATGGAATACGCACCGTCTCCCCCATACCAGCAATTTTTATCAGGAAAAACCGGCAGACATCGGCCTTGGGTAGTTTCCGCGGTATATTGTTTAGGTAATAAATTTGAACATGAGAACAGCGGAAGACTTACGAGTAAAAGTGCTACACAGAATGACTTCTTCGTCACGGATAATAATTTATAATTTCTTCTTTCCATAATTTTATGATGCATAAAGTAATACCCCATGGTCCATAAGAATTTTTACACCTATTGCGATTAAAACCAAGCCACCGAATATTTCTACTTTTTTACCAAAGAGTTTTGCCAATACTTCGCCGAACAACATGCCGATTACAGTCATTAAAAAACAAACAACACCGATAATTACTGCCGGCAGTAAAATTGGTGCTTTCAGCACGGAAAAACTGAATCCAACAGCAAGCGCATCAATACTGGTGGCAATGGAAAGCATCAGCAGCGGCCAGCCGCGTGTTTGATCGGCCTTTTCTTCACTACTCTCTTTTTCGAATCCTTCCCAAACCATTTTTCCACCAACCAAAGCTAAAAGCGCAAAAGCGACCCAGTGATCAAATGATGCTATGATTTCAACAACTGTCAACCCGGCCAGCCATCCAATAACAGGCATCGCAAACTGGAACAATCCGAAAGCCGCCGCCAATCTCAACACCGGAGCCCATGATTTTTTATTGTTCGCTGCGCCAATACCGATTGCCACGGAAAACGCATCAACACCCAGGCCAATAGCCAGAATAATAATTGTTATCAAACTCATTTCTAATAATCACTTATACATTGTAACTTAATTAACGGTCATTTAACTGTATACGTCCCCCGCTGGCGGGGGATTAATGGGGTGGATGTGTTAATGCAGTAATTTTCAGCGTAGGGCGCGCTTCCCAAACGCGCCGTTTCGGACTGCTCGGGGAGCAGTCCCTACAATAAATATCCACCTCCGTCACTGCGTTTGCCCGGCGTATGCCGGGTGACACCTCCGCCAGCGGAGGATACTCAGTGACATTTTCTATTTATTCAATGCAATATATATTTTTTCGGCTAATTCTTTACCAATTCCCGGCACTTTTTGCAATTCATTCAGAGATGCTTCTTGTACTTGCTTGCCTGAACCGAAGTGTTTCAATAATGTTTTCTTGCGCGCTTCACCTACATCAGGAATATTATCAAGAAGCGAAAGCAGATCACTTTTTTGCTTTACCTGATGGTGATAATGAAGAGCAAACCGATGTGCTTCATCGCGTACTTGTTGAAGTACTCGTAATGCCTGCGGCCAAGTAGATAAGAAAACGGCGTCTTTGCGTCCCGGCAGATAAACGCGATCTTCCGATTTTGCCACCTTCTTCTTTATAATTCCTTTGCCGGATGGCGTGGAACGCTCCTCCTTAGCCAACCCTATAACATCTACCCTGATTTTCAAATCCTTCAATACCAAAAGAGCGACATTAAGCTGTCCCTTGCCGCCATCGACGACAACCAAATCCGGCAGATTTTCTCTCCTTGCAAACCGGCGTAAAAGAACTTCATACATCATCCCGTAATCGTCCGGCTCGGAAAAAGTCTTTATCCGGTAACGCCTGTAGCTGTTTTTATCAGGTTCTCCATCCTGAAAAACAACCATCGATCCCACGGCATGCTTTCCACTGATGTTGGAAATATCGTAGCATTCCATACGTCGCGGCAATTTAGCTAGAGATAATTTTTCCTGAATAATCTGCAAAGCGGCATCTTTCTGTTGATGACTTTTATGCGCTGCCTCCCGGATGTTGCGCGCATTTTCATTAGCCATATCCAGAAGAGCGTTCTTCGTTCCAATAGAAGGTACCGTCAGTGTCACTTTTCTATTTTTCTTTTCTGTCAACCATTCAATAATTACTTGTTCATCCGGCAAACGACAGGGGATGATAACTTCATCGGGAATGCTGACGTCACTGTCATAATACTGAATCAGGCACGATGAAACTATTTCAGTCATTTCCGTTTTCATTTTAATCGGCGCAAATGATTTACTGCCTAGAAGTTTCCCGCCGCGCACGAATAAAATACAAATCTGATAATTATCGTCCTGAGAGAAAAGACCAACAACATCCTGATCTTTTTCACTACCCCAGTCTACATTTTGTTTTTCCAGCGCATGCTCCAGTGCAGCAATACGATCACGCAAACGCGCCGCCTCTTCGTAATTAAGCGCATCTGATGCCTCATCCATTTGCTTTTTCAGGTCGGAAATCAACTCCCGCCGCCGCCCTTTTAAAAACGATACTGCGTTGTCAGCAAGTTTTCGATATGATTCTTCATCGATCAATCCTTTGCACGGCGCGAGGCATCTTCCAATCTGATATTCCAGACAAGGCCTTGGACGCAATTTAAAATCACGGTTGCGGCAGGAGCGAAGCGGAAATACCTGTTGAACGAAGCGTAGAGTTTCTTTCGCCGTAAGTCCCGAAGGATAAGGGCCGAAATAGAGCGCAGCATTATTTAATCTTTTACGCGCCAGTTGCAGGCGGGGAAATTTCTCTGTCGGATCCAAAGACAAATGATAATAAGTTTTATCATCGCGCAGAGTCACATTGTAGCGCGGGCGATAACGCTTGATTAAATTGTTTTCCAGAATCAGTGCTTCTTTTTCTGTGGAAGTTGTAAGAAATTCAATATCGTGAACACGTGCCATTAGAAATGGTGCCATGGGCCGCGTGTCTTTACCTGTAAAATAGGAACTGATCCGGCTTTTTAAATTGTTGGCTTTACCGACATAGATGATCTTACCATGCGCATCTTTCATCAGGTAAACTCCGGAACTGCGCGGAGCGGAGGCCATTTTTTCTTTTAGCATGATTTTTTCTGACATAGACTAATTAAAAAATCTTTTCTTTAATTAAAATACTCAGCTATTGATAAATAGATAGCTGCCGAAATCTCACCCCATTTCCAACATAATTTTGTTAAGCTCTTTTAATTCGTCGCGCAGTTCGGCAGCGTGTTCAAATTCCATATTCTTTGCCGCCTGCTTCATTTCTTTGGTAAGCTTAGCGATCAAAACCGGCAGATCTTCTTCTTTTAATGTGGCGATCTCCTCTTTAACACCGGTAGGTATTGTCACGTAATCCGCTTCATAAATAGAACCAAGGACATTACTGATAGATTTTTTAATTGATTCCGGCGTAATGTTATTTTCTTCATTATATTTTTGCTGAATGATTCGCCGGCGTTTGGTTTCATCAAGGCAGGCCTGAATGGATTTGGTGATTTTATCGGCGTATATGATGACCTTTCCGGCAATATTACGCGCGGCGCGTCCGCTGGTTTGAATCAACGAACGTTCCGAACGTAGGAATCCTTCCTTGTCCGCATCCAGAATCGCCACCAGCGAAACCTCGGGAATGTCCAATCCTTCCCGTAAAAGATTTACACCGACAAGAACATCAAATTCCCCGAGACGCAAATCACGGATGATTTCGACACGCTCCAGCGTATGTATATCTGAATGAAGATAACGCACTCTAACATCAACACCGGCGTAATAATCGGTCAGATTTTCCGCCATTCTCTTGGTCAGTGTCGTCACCAACACCCGTTCGTTTTTCTCAATTCTCTCTCTGATTTCAGCAAGTAAATCATCAACCTGATGTTTGGCCGGTTTGACTTCAATCTCCGGGTCCATTAATCCAGTAGGGCGAATAATTTGTTCCACACGAAGCCCTTGAGCTTTTTGCATCTCATATAGAGCCGGGGTTGCGGAAACATATATTCTCTGATTGGGCAGGGCTTCATATTCGTCAAACCTCAACGGCCGGTTATCCAGCGCGGAAGGCAGACGGAATCCGTATTTAACCAATGTTTCCTTGCGCGACCTGTCGCCCCGATACATGCCGGTTAACTGAGGCAGCGTCGCGTGACTCTCATCAATAATTATCAGAGCGTCCTGCGGCAGATATTCCATAAGCGTGGGCGGCGGCTCACCTGGTTTTCGTCCGGTAAGATGACGGGAATAATTTTCTATTCCCTGGCAATAGCCCATTTCCTCTATCATCTCTAAATCAAAGTTGGTACGTTGTTCCAGTCTTTGCGCCTCGACAAGCTTGTTCTGTTCGTTAAGTTCGGCGAGTGTTTTCGCAAGTTCCTCGCGAATATCAGCAACCGCCCTCTGAAGATTCTCGCGTGAAGAAACATAGTGACTGCCGGGATAAACAGCTGTCCTGGTGACTGCGCTTATTTTTTTCCCCCGCAACGGATCAATCAGCGACATGGATTCTATTGTATCACCGAAAAATTCCACCCGCAGCGCCTGCTCATCTTCATAAGGTGGAAAAATTTCCACTATGTCGCCGCGCACACGAAATGTGCCGCGATGGAAATCAATGTCGTTCCTTTCATACTGAATTTCCACCAGTCTTCTTAAAAGTTCGTCCCGGGCAAATTCCTTCCCTGCTTCCAGTTGAACAATCATTCCCAGATAAGCATCCGGCGAACCTAAACCATAAATACAGGAAACGCTGGCAATAATTATTGCGTCTCGCCTCGTCAAAAGAGAATGAGTTGCTGAATGACGCAGTTTATCAATTTCTTCGTTAATGGCTGAATCTTTTTCAATATAGGTATCGGTAACCGGCAGATATGCTTCCGGCTGATAGTAATCGTAATAACTGACAAAATACTCCACTGCGTTTTCCGGGAATAGTCCCTTGAATTCTTCATACAACTGTGCTGCCAGTGTCTTATTGTGCGCGATAATGAGAGCAGGACGCTGAACTCGTTCGATTACATTAGCAATAGTAAATGTCTTACCGGAGCCGGTTACACCTAAAAGCACCTGATGCTCCTTGCCACGTTCCAGGCTTTTGACTAATTTATCAATTGCCTGCGGCTGGTCCCCCGCCGGAACAAAATCTGTTATCATCGAAAGTTTTTCCATAATACTTTCTAATAAAAATATATCACATCCGATCAACTTGCCGACCAAAAAATATTTGAATCTTTCACCTACTACTGTTCGGTGGCAGATAGTTATCCGAATTGATGATTACTAGTTGAAAAGTGAAACGTTATGATAATTCGCACATTGAGAGCGCCCAGTCGTATTTTATGATTCAGTGATCTTATTATTTTCTGTCAATAACACCAATTCTTTGAAGTCACTTTCCAGAAGAATCCTTATTTGTGCGCCCTCCGCTATTAGCTTTTCGGCTTTTCTGTGTTTTGAGCTTTTTTCATGTCCTGCGAGCTTTTTAACGTCTTGATCTCCTACGACAAGGATCGTAGTCTTCTTATTCACACCGTCAATAACTGTGAAGCCGATTTTTGCAGCCATATCAGCAGCCAATCGTCTTGGTATTTGAAGGGCACCTGTGAAAACAAGATTTTCGCCGTAAAAAGCACCATCTGGATTGCCGTCTTGAGAAATATTATAGGAATTGTCTGAATTGTCTGGAAAACCGATACGTCGTTCGACACGCTTCAGCCATTGCGGCAAATCCATTCCTGTCTTTTCAATGGCAGCAAGAATAATGTGTGCTGCTGCTTTTGCATCCTCAAGGGCATCATGTTGAACAAATTGATACCCTAACATAGCGCACACGTTTCCAAGACCATAACCTCTATATGCGCATTGTTCCCATGTTCTTCGGCTTACGCGTGCAGAGTCGAGCCAAATGCAAGTTGGCACGCGAAGACCATACTTTGCACAAGCTTTATGAATTGCCACTCGGTCAAAGTGAGTATGGCAAACAGTAATCCGATCATCCAAGTAGTTGTATATATAATTTACTACATCCGGAAGTTTCGGAGCACCTTTTACTGTGTTTTCATCAATTCCGTGGATTGAAACATTTATCTCATCAAATAAGTCCTCTGGATCAATATAAGTCTTCCATTCTTCTTGAAGACAACCATCATTGAAGTGTACAAGCCCAATCTGGCAGATCGAGGACATATCTGCATTTGCAGTTTCAAAATCAATTGCTACGAAGTTCAATGTATTCTGTCCCTTCGTTTATACATTGCAATACTTCTCAACGTTGCCTGTATAGATGACTTTCATTCCCGTTTTAGAACAAATAATTTCTCGTTCTTCGGATAAATCTATATTCAAGTCTTCTCCCCTCAGCCCTTGCCATTCCGCTAGATAATTGAGAGTTCCATACTTTTCCACTATCTTTAATCGTTTCTCAACACCACCTTTCCACACCAATACAGGAAGCTCTCCATTTTCTGCACTCTTTGCTAGAGCTGGTTCTTTCTCTCGTAATTCCCTTCCAAGTTCCCAGCAACTGATTAACCCTCTATCACCACCTTTCCAGCGTTCATCCCAAGTGAGCCCTTTTCTTATGGGCTCTTTGTAAGACCTATAAACTCGTTGACTCATAAGACTTTCCGATCCTCATATATTTGATTAAGAATGTTTATATGTATCTTGTGAAAACCTAAAAGCCATAAATTTAATGTATGAAACTTTAAATAAAAAGGGATTGTTTGACAATTATTGATTATAACCTAGCATAAAATTATAAATTTGAAAAATAAGGATTTCAGGAAGAAAGACCCCATACTAATTTGATTTTATCAGGATACCTCAACGGCAAGGAGGAAACTCCGCAGGCGTACCAAATCACCTTTCTTTCGGGTTACTCAAAACGGCTCAGATACGCGGCGCGCAAGGCCTTCGGAGTGAGACGTATTTTGGACATACGTCGCAGCGACGAAAGGCCGAAGCGCAACAAAGTAGATGAGTCGTTTTCAGCAACCCACTCACAGGAACAGGACTGGCTCACGCAATATCGCTTCTCTTGCCCTATAAGCGCATTCGGCGATTTCCGGATAAGTATACTTGAGCGACGCTATCTGGCGCAAGTTATCCGCGGTGCGCAAAATCAGTGTTGCCATGTCACCTTCCGCAATGCCCGTGGCTTTTATGACAGATTCCCAACTGTGTCCCTGCGCCCAGTAATAAACAGCGGCTCCGGCAGATGTATGAAGTTTCACTACCGGAAAACCGGCGTCTTCCAGACGATGGATAAGCGGCCGAACGGCAAGCGCAACTTTTTTGAACGACAGCGTGAGTTTTGGCGGCAGATCCTTGATGGTCAATTTCATATCGTCATCACGATCATAGGCAAAAAATGCGATAACGGCGGCTAGAAGCTTTTCGTTTTCTTCAGGAAAAGCATTCTCGCGCAAACACTGTGCCACCAAGAGCGGATAATCCAGACGCAGTTTGGAAGCCCAATGGCCGTCTTCGGTCAGCGCTCCGGCTGCATCCACAAAGCCTTCTTGCTGCAGAAATTTAAAATGGCGTGAAAAATCTTTCCAAAGCGATTTTGCCGCAGCAAAATCCGCCCCATGATGCCGGAGATTTTGCTGATAAGCCGCGAATGACCTTTCGAATATTTTACGAATGTCCTCCGGCGTCTGTGATAAAAGAAGATTTAAAACCATCGCGAAATCATTTTTCAGTCGGCTGAAAATATCTTCCGGTTTTTGAAACAGCAGGTGTCGGATATGATTCAAATCCATAAATCTTCCGGATACAGCCAGCATAAAGCCGATGTTATCCTGCCCGCGTCGTCCCGCTCGCCCGGTCATCTGGCGGAATTCCGTGGCCGAAAGCGGATTAAAATCATTTCCGTTAAATAAATCTGAATTAAGAAGCACGATGGTTCTTGCCGGGAAATTCACCCCGGCGGCAATGGTGGATGTGGCAAAAATAACGCGCAGATGCCCTCTGTTCATCATTTCTTCCACGAGCATTTTCCAAGCGGGGAGTTGTCCGCCGTGATGAGAAGCAACACCCCAGGAGCGCAACGCTTTTAATTGCCTGTGATTGGCAAGCGACGGGAAACGATCCAGCAGTTCATAGAGAGAATCACTGAACCCCACGGAATTTTCCGGAGACGAAAGCGTCCCCCGCGCCGTGAGAGCCGCATCGCATTCCGCGCGTGATTTTAAAAAAAATATGGCCGGCAGAAGGTTAAACCGTTCAAGAATTCTGATAATACCGATGTAATCCGGCACCGGGCCGCCGCGCAATTTTTTATCGTTAGTTCTTCTTAAAATATCCGCAACCGTCGGTGAAACCTTTTTCCCTTCCAAAAAAGGATGCAAACATCCTGAAGGATGAAGAAAAAGAGGATAGAGCGGCACAGGGCGTTTTTCTTCCCTGATCACTACGCATTTTTTTTTACGGATTGTTTTCAGCCACCGGGCGATTTCTTCGCCGTTGCCGATTGTCGCCGATAAAAGCAGCAGATTAATTCGCGCCGGAAGGTAAATCATTATTTCTTCCCAGACAACGCCGCGATCGGCATCACCCAGGAAATGTGCTTCATCCAGAATCACCAGATCGCATTTCAAGTCCAAGCCCTGATGCATGGCGTCGTAGAGCTGATTGCGCAGTATTTCCGTAGTGCCGACAATAATCGGCGCTTCGGTATTTTCTTTTGTGTCGCCGGTGATGATGCCTACATTTTCCGGATCGAAGTGCAGGCCAAACTCAACCCACTTGGAATTGGAAAGCGCTTTCAGCGGAGAGGCGTACCAGGCTCGCCCACCCTGCTCCATCACGGATAAAATAGCTTCCCGCGCTATCCATGTTTTTCCTGAACCCGTGGGTGCGATTACCAGACAATCGGTTTTTTTGATTGCCTCCAAAGCTTTGACTTGAAAATCATCGGGAACAAAAGTGGCGGGATGTGGCTTACCGATTTTGGCCAGAATATTTTTTAGAGACGAAGCTATTTCCGGCTTGTAATAAGATTCTTTCCGCTTTGATTTTCTTCCTTCCGAGGAACGTCTGAAATGGAATGACTTCTTTCTTTTTTCAATTTTTTCTTGCATTTTAATTACGATCTTAAGAAATGATAGAGACGTTGTCATTGCCCAACTCGCTGACCGGCGAATGACATTTTTGTAAGAAACGAGACAGAGCCGCGCAAAAAAGTAAATTTAATCTTTTATTTTAACCTTTAAATACTTCTTTTTACCTTTTCTCATGAGGACTTCTTTATTATTACCAAAATCGGCCAAAGTAAGTTTTTCATCAATGGATTTTACTGGCTGGTTGTTGACATAAATTCCACTTTGCTCAATTAGCCGTTTGGCTTCAGAAATGGATCCCGTTGTTCCAGATGCAGAACAAATTGTTGTAATTAGCACGCCTTTTTCCAGATCATTTGGTGAAATTTCATAAAATTTAATTGCCGACGTATCACTGGATGCAGCCTCACGTGGTATGGAACTGGAGGGAAACATATCGGCATCCACCGGGCGGGAATGAAACGCTTCCATCGAAGCGCGCCATGCGTCTTCAGCCGCTTTTGTTCCGTGAGTAATCTTTGTCGCTTCAAAGGCAAGTACCGTTTTAGCCATGTTGAGTTGAGCATCAGAGAGTTTTTTGACAATTTTTATTTCTTCAAGCGGCAGCAAGGTGAATAATTTCAGAAATCTTTCCAGATCGGCATCATCGCAGTTAACCCAGTACTGATAATATTCGTACGGGCTGGTCAAAGTACAGTCCAACCAGATTGTTCCTTTCTCTGTTTTTCCCATCTTCTGACCAAGGGATGTGGTTATTAAAGGAAATGTAACGGCATGAGCGTCTTTGGCGGCTATTTTGCGAATCAGTTCCGTGCCGGCCAGCATGTTGCCCCACTGGTCGTTGCCGCCCATTTGCAAAGCACAGCCGTAATTCTGGAACAGATAAAGGAAATCATAACCCTGAAGAACCATATAATTAAATTCGATAAAATTCAGGCCCTTTTCCATTCTGATTTTATAGCTCTCCGCCGCCAGCATTTTGTTCACGCTGAAATGCCGGCCTATGTCTCTTAAAAATTCAATGTAGTTGATTTTTGTCAGCCAGTCGGCATTGTTTAAAAGGAGTGCTTTGCCGTCGGAGAAATCAAGGTATTGAGAAAGTTGTTTTCCAAGACACTTTGCGTTGTAGTCAATCTGCTCACGCGTTAAAACCTGACGCATTTCCGTTTTACCGCTGGGATCACCGATTAAACCTGTACCACCGCCGACCAGCGCAATTGGTCTGTTTCCGCTTTTCTGTATATGCACCAAAGACATGATCGGCACAAGAGAGCCGATGTGCAGACTGGTTGCCGTAGGATCAAACCCGATATAACAGGTAATCGGCCCTCCGGCGAAAAGTTTTTTGATCAAAGTCTCATCGGTTACCTGTTCGATAAAACCTCTTTCTTTTAAAATATCGTAAGCACTTTTCATCAGGTGTTGCCTCTTATGAATCTTTTAACTTAATGCTGATTCTCTCAACAGAATTCGCTTTGCCGCTCACTGAATCTATATCCACGATTACTCCCTGCATTCTGATATCTTCTTTGGCGACCTCGAATTTATTGGGCATCTGTGTCAAAAATCTTTCAATAATTGCTTCTTTATTAATTCCGATAACGGAATTAAAAGGACCGGTCATACCCGCATCACTGATATACGCCGTCCCTTGAGGAAGAATTTCCTCATCAGCAGTCTGCACATGGGTATGAGTGCCGATAACAGCAGACACTTCACCATCGAGATACCAGCCCAGAGCTTTTTTTTCGGAAGTCGCTTCCGCGTGCATATCCACTACAATAATTTTCGTCTTTTCTCTTAACTCGGCGACTTTATTCTTTGCCGTTATAAAAGGACAATCACTGGGGCTCATAAAAACCCGTCCGGCCAAATTAAGAATACCTACATACTCTCCTGTTCTAAGGAGTATCAGAGCAGTTCCAGTACCGGGAGCTGCGGATGGATAATTAGCCGGCCGTAAAAGCCTTTCAAAATCTCCGATAAACTCCAGCACTTCTTTCTTATTCCAGATATGATTGCCGGAAGTAAGCACATCAATATTACATTTAAAAAGTTCTTCGACAACCTTCTGGGTCACGCCGAATCCGGCAGCGACATTCTCACAATTGGCAATGACTAAGTCAATTTTTTTTCTGGAAATCAGGGCAGGCAAAAGTTCTCTCACTGCCATTCTTCCCGGAGAACCGATTATGTCGCCAATAAAAAATATTTTCATTTACTTTTTCCCCTTTTATCGCCGCGCAAAAAATCTATACCTTTTCTGCTTATTAAAGTCCAGTCACTTGTAAAGTGAATAAATTAAAAGACATTTAAAATAAAAAAACCCCACGGCTTATCCCAAAGAAACTTATTGAGATTGCCGCGGGGTAGTTTTATTTCGCGAAATCGGAAACGCGGGTTTCTCTGATTACGGTAACTTTTATCTGCCCGGGATAAGTAAGTTCGCTTTCAATCTTCTTGACTATATCCTTGCACAGCATTGTGGCATCATTTTCGGATATCTTTTCATTTTCCACAAGAATACGGATTTCACGACCCGCCTGAATGGCAAAACATTTGTCAACACCATTAAATGAGTTGGCGATTTTTTCCAGACCTTCCAGACGCTTGACGTAAGTTTCCAGCATCTCGCGACGCGCACCGGGTCTGGCGGCAGAAAGTGTATCCGCAGCCTGAACCAGAACGCCAAGCAGCGTATTGTTTCGTCCGTCATCATGATGAGTAGCGATTGCCTGAGCAATGCGGGGATTCTCGCCGAAACGTTTGGCGTAATCTGCTCCGATAGCCGCATGCGTTCCTTCCACCTTATGATCTATCGCCTTACCGATATCATGCAAAAGTCCCGCGCGTTTGGCTTCTTTAACGTTTACTTTCAATTCCGAAGCCATAATACCGGTAAGATAAGCAACATCCATGGAATGCTGCAAAACATTCTGTGAATAACTGGTACGGTATTTAAGAGAACCCAGCATATTGATTATCTCGGGATGGATATCATGAACACCGACATCAAAAGATGCCTTCTCCCCGGTTTCTCTGATTATTTGATCAACTTCTACTCTTACCTTCTTAACAATTTCCTCTATACGACCCGGATGAATTCTTCCATCCTGTATCAACCTCTCCAGGGAAATTCTGGCAACTTCCCTTCTGATAGGATCAAAGCTGGATAGAACGACAGCTTCCGGGGTATCATCAATAATTAAATCTATTCCTGTTGCTGCTTCAATCGCGCGGATATTTCTGCCTTCACGACCGATAATGCGTCCTTTCATTTCTTCGCTGGGCAGATTAACTGCCGAAACAGTTTTTTCAGCCACAACATCTCCCGCATAACGCTGAATAGCGTACGCGACAATTTCCTGTGCCTTTTTATCAGCGGCTAATTTAGCTTCATCTTCAATTTTACGGACAATCACCGCGGCTTCCTGTTTGGCATCAGCTTCCATAGACTGAATCAATATTTTCTTTGCTTCTTCCGCAGACATTCCCGCTATTTTTTCGAGTTTTTCGTTCTGCTCATCAAGAGCGGCATCCAACTTGCGGCGTTTTTCTTCAATGGACGCTTCTTTGTTGCCTATTAATTTTTCACGTCCTTCAACACTTGATTCCTTTTGCGTTAGCAAATCGGCTTTTTTATCCAGGTTTTCTTCCTTGGCACGAATTCTTTTTTCCCGTGCGTCAAAATCACTTCTTCTTTCTTTTGCTTCGTTATCAAATTCGGCTTTCATCTTCAGGAGGTTTTCCTTCGCTTGAAGTATCGCCTCCTTTTTAATGGTTTCCGCCTCCTTCTTCGCTTCTTCAGCGATACGCACCATTAATTTTTTCGATGACTTAATTTCTCTGGCTGCGAGAGCCTGTTTCAAAATAAAGCCGATAATAATACCTGAAACAACAGCCACAACCAAAACTACAACTGATACACCGGCTATCCAATACATAAAATGTTACCTCCTTCTTGCTCCTCCGGAAAACCCACTTCTCAACTTGTAAACCTGCACAGTTAATACTGTAGAACATCTCTCCGGCAGAGCTATATTTTAACCTCGCGGCTGGCATACAATTACCGATAGTCACAACCGCGAGAAATTCAGCGAGGTTAATACCTCTAACTTTCTCCAATTTTATATTGCTATTTTTAAAAGGCGGAAAAGATATTTCACTGGAAAGCGGGACACTAAAACCCCCGCATATGCCGTGTTAATAGCCATTTTGAACCTTCTTGCAAAGTGGGCACCTGTATTGGTTGTTTCAGGCTTTCTGCTTGCCGATAAACGGAAAAGCAGCTATGCACACCGCAATCAAGGAAAGGTCCCAGGTCAAAAATGTTGGCTCAAAGACAAATACTAATCACGTACATCGCAGGGGCGAACAAGAGCTTGCTAAATTACTTCATCAATCAGTTGAATTAATTTTTCGGCTCTGCTTTCGATCTGATCGCAGAGTTCCTCGTTAACTCCTTTTAATTTTAACAACTCTTCCGAAATGTTTAAAGCCGCCAGGATGGCCACGTTTAAAGTCTTTATTCCGTTACCGGAGCGCAAAACCTCATCCATTTTTTCGTTTACGAACCGGACAACGTTTGCCACTTCTTCATCTTCTGAATCGCTTAAAACAGAAAGTTCCTGCCCCAATACCGTTATTTTGTGACTATTTTTCAAAACACACGCCCTGGAAGCTTATTTTACTGAATCTATATCTGCGATTAATTCAAGCAGTGCATCTACCCTTGCGCGTACGCTGTTCCTTTCCTCGTCTAATGCTTTTAATTTATCTTTTACCCCTTCTAATTCCGCCTCTTTATTTTTTAACGTTTCCTCCAATATATGAATTTGTTTTTTAAAAGAAACTTTCTCATTAACAATAACTTTAATTTTATCCTCTAATTTTTTAAATTTTTCCAGTTCCACGGTAGATTTCATCCTTCCTTCATCAAACAAAGTGTGATTTTCCATAGTTTCTTTTTTCTTTAATTTATGCCAATTTATGACTCAATGTCAAGGTATTATTTTAACTTTTACCCGTCTTCAGTGACTGAAAATATTCATTCAGTTCATTAAGAATGCTTTCTTTGTCCTTTAACTTTCCCGCAAGATCTCTGAAATGGCTGGAGTTATCTAACCCCTTGGTATACCAAAGAATATGCTTATGAAAGCTTTTTAGTGCCACTTTGTCTCCAAAAAATTGGGATTCCATCTTCCAATGATTTTCAATCATTATCCTTCTTTGCTCCAAATCAGGCAAATAATTTAACGACTTACCGGAAAATGTCTGGACAATACCTTTAAAAATCCATGGATTACCTAATGATCCCCTTCCCACCATCACTGCGTCACAGGAAGTTTCGTTAATCATTCTGATCGAATCATACGGCTGACGGATATCGCCATTGCCAATTACCGGAATTTTAACGGCTTTTTTCACGGCCGCGATTATTCCCCAGTCGGCATGACCGCTGTAACCCTGATCGGCCGTGCGGGCGTGAACCGTAATTGCATCGGCGCCGCTGCCTTCGACGATTTTAGCAATCTCTACGGCATTGATGGAAGAGTGAGTCCACCCGGAACGAATCTTCGCAGTAACCGGAACTTTAACGACTTTTTTCACCGCTTCAACTATCCGGGCAGCAAGAGCTGGATTTTTCATTAAAATGGCTCCGGCACCGGCCTTAATAACTTTCCTCACAGGACAACCCATGTTGATGTCGATCAAGTCAACTCCGGTGTCCGCGACAATTCGGGCAGCCTCGGCCATAATTTCAGGATCTGCGCCAAAAATCTGCGCAGCCAGAGGGCGGTCATCGGCACTGGTTCTTAAATACTCATAAGTTTTGGCAGTTTTGCGCACAAGTCCGTTGGTGCTGATCATTTCGGTATAAGACAGCGAACAACCCTGTGAGCGGGCTATCAATCTAAACGGTAAATTGGAAATTCCCGCCAATGGGGCAAGAAAGGCTCCTTTTTTCGCGGCTGTTTTAAGAATATCAACTACATTGCTCAAGCTAATAATTTCCCCATCGTTCTGAAATCTTTTGAATTCTATATCCTCCGCTGGCGGAGGTGTCCCGATAGAATCGGGACGGAGGTGGACATTGTAGGGACGGCTCCCCGAGCAGTCCAAATCGGCGCGCTTGGGAAGCGCGCCCTACAATAAATATTTACAACTACCTTAAAGGTTCCCCGTTTTTTGAAGATATTTCTCCGCGCGGGTAAGTTCTTCCAGCGTGTTAATTCCCATTACTTCCACGTAGTCGGAAGCGACAAATGATTTAACGTTTTGATCTTCACGGACAGCTATTTCGACAATGTCGGTAAGGTAGTATTCGTGCTGTTGGTTATTGTTGGTAACTTTTTGTAGCGCATGAAACAAAAAGTTTGTATCAACGCAGTAGATACCCGTGTTTATTTCTCCAATTCTTTTCTCAACTTCCGTAGCATCCTTATGCTCGACTATTTTTAAAACATTGCCCTTGTCATCCTTGACGATGCGACCATAGGCATGAGGCGGTGGCAGAATGGTTGTCAACACTGAAACCACAGCTTTTGAGGCAACATGATTTTCCACCAGTAATTTTATTGTCGTGGATTTTAGAAGCGGCACATCCCCGCAAAGAATCACTGTTAATCCCTGATACTCAGCCAACACATCTTTAGCCTGTAAAACGGCATGTCCTGTTCCCCACTGCGGTTTCTGCTCGACAAAAATACAGCTGCTGTCGGCAAACTCTTTGCGCACAATGTCCGCCTGATGGCCGATAACCGCAACTATCTTTTCCGCACCTGCTTTTTTGGCCGTTTCCAAAGAATAATGCAGCAGTGGTTTGCCGTTTAAAACATGCAATACTTTTGCCAAATCCGACTTCATGCGGGTACCCTTCCCCGCCGCCAGAATAATCGCACAAAATTTATTTTCGTTCACCTTATCAATCCTTACAACCCGTCATTCCCGTCCCGCATACGCGGGATTTTACTCCGGCGGGAACCCATTTTTGTTTTTTTCTGGATGCCGGATCACCTGACATGCGCCAGGCAAAGAGTCCGGGATGACAGCAGATGTATTATTTATTTGTCATTGCCCAACTCGCAGACCGGCGTATGCCGGTTGATTGGGCAATCCAGTTTCTCCTTAATTAAGTGCTATGTCCCCTGAATTCTCCAATACCTGCAGTTCTGTCATGTTTTTACTAAGCATATTATATTATTATTTTTGTTAATTATATAACTTAGTAGAATTTTGTAAGCTCAGCATTATGGCTTCATGCTGGTGCCCTTACTCGCCGCCAGAATAACCGTATAGAATTTATATTTCTTCTCGTTAGCAATCCTTAATCATTTATAATTCACTATGCATTCAATTTTTACCATATAACATATTGGGGGAACTAGGGGACGCCCTTAAAATACTAAGTTACTATTGAACAGAGGAATGCTGCTTATTCCTCAGCTTCCGTAATGAATTTTTCAATTGGCACGCCAAAGAGCGACGAAAGCTTCCTGGCCATTTTCAGACTGATGGGCCTGTGACCGTGTTCCATATTGGAAATGTGCTGCCGGGGAATACCACGGCCAAGGGATTCGCCTAATTGAGATTGCGTTAATTTCTTATTCTCACGACAAATACGCAGATACGCGGCTGGCGTCATCTTGCTCTTGACGTCCTTATACCACGACGTTTCAAAGACATCGACAAGTTCATCTTCATCATCCTCAACAAGTCTAAGCTTTTTGCCGTATTCTTTTTTTAAAACGTCCATCAGCCTCGGCGGAATCGCCGCGCCCCTGATGCTGATCTCAATACGGGGCGTTTTCACGACTGCCTGCATAATACACCTCTATAATTAATGATTTGTTTTCACAATACCAACAAGCCACCCACTTCCTTGATAAATGACAATGATACATTTCTTTTCCGATTTTGCTGTAATTCGACCATCCCGGCTGGGATGGTCCTTTTTCCCTCAAGTCGTCAAGTAGTACAGTCAGACTTTCCTGAACGGAAATCGGCATTTTTTCAATGTCTTTAAGCGTTTTCTTCTTAATCGATACGCTAAACATGATTTCTATGTAACCTATTATTGATTACGTGTCAAGGATAAATAACTCTCGCTTGCTTTACGGCAGACGGATGTGTGGTGATTGGGCAATCCATTTCTATTCCTCATTATTTAATCGCTTCTTGAATATAAGATGCTATCACCATCACTTCCTTTATCGACTTCTGGTCGGCGTTTTCAATAATAAATGTTACTCCGCCGAACTGATATATTTCTTTGGGTTTGGGAATCCTGCCCATCTGTTGCATCAGAAATCCGCCGACGGTTTCATAGTTTCCTTCAGGAAATACAGTTTTAATTAATTGCCGCAAAGTACCCATTTCCAATCGTCCCGAAACAAGATATCGTCCTTCGGATATTTTTCTATACAGTTTTTCTCCAGCCACATACTCATCAATTGTTCCGACAATTTCTTCTCCGATATCTTCTATGGTGACAACACCTGTCGCGCCGCCATATTCATCCACCACTACCACCATCTGCTCGTCTTTTTTCTGCATTATCGCAAGGAGTTCGCTGACTTTTTTTGTTTCCGGCACATAAAAAATATCCTTACGCATGCAGGAAGCGACTGTTGCTCCGCCTACGCTTTCCGAGGCCTGCCTGTCTTTGAGCAGCATTTCCAAAAGATCGAAGTAATGGAGAATGCCGACTATATTGTAAACGGTATCTTCATACACTGGAATGCGCATATATTTTTTGTCCGCTACAACGCCCACTGCTTCGGAAATTTTCATCGAAGCAGGTAGCGACGTCAAAGCGGAAATTGGTACCATAATTTTGACAGCGGTTAATTCTGAAAAATCAAATACGCGGCTGACCATTTCCTTTTCTCTGGTAAGAATGTCGCCGCCTTTTGTTTTTTCACCCAGAATATATTTGAGTCCCTCTTTGGTGATGTGGGAAGTTTCTCCCGCTTTACGGTCAGAAGAAAGATGAACAGTTCCCCGGGATACGGCCGCAATAACAAAAGCCACGGGATAAAAAAGTATTGAGGAAAGACGGATAAACCAGGCTACTCTTATCGCCATAGTTTCCGCATAATAAAGAAATACACTGCGAGCGATAATCATTAAGAAAAGAGTTGGCAGCATAATCATAAATGCTATCCATTCGCCTTGCTCCGGTCCATAAAAAGATATCAAAAGACCTGTGGCCAGAGTTGATGCAACAATTATTGCCAGATTGGTCCCGACAAGAGCGGTGGAAATGAACCATTCCGGCTTCTCTTTTAATCTAATTGCCTGTTCTGCAGAACTCGATCCATGATGCACACGATTTTTAAGCTTGTTTATATCGGATGCGAACAGTGCTACTTCACCGCCGGAATAAAGCATTTCCAGTACAAGACAAAACAGTATGACTGCGATGATTAAATAAAAGCTCATTATTCCGGCTCCTCAGGCAGTTCCCTGGTTATTTTCACTTTCAGTATTCTGGTCTTGCTGATATCATGAACGGAAAATACATATCCGTCCGAGCTCACTTCTTCGCCTTTTCCCGGCATCTGTCCGAAAAGGTGCAGGACAAATCCGCCTATTGTATCGAATTCATCCTCCGGCAATTCAGCTTCAAGAATTTTATTGCACTGTTCGACCGACATACTACCGGGAACAATAACCGTTCGATCATCAATTTTCTCGCATCCTTCGCAAGCAGATTCATCATCTCCGGTAGTCTCTTCAAAAAGATGTTCCAGAATATGTTCCAACGTTATCATGCCGGAAACACCGCCGTATTCGTCAACTACAATGGCAATCTGCAAAAAGTTTTTCTGAAAATCATGCAAAAGTCCGTGAACCGTTTGTTGTTCAGGAACAAAATATGGTTTTATTAAAAGATTTTGAATGCTCTCCTGTGAGCGTCCTAGCCAGACATTGTTGAGCAAATCACGGGCAAACAAAATTCCGACAATATCGTCTCTGTCTTCTCTGTAAATGGGTACACGCTCCTGTCTTGCCCTTGCTACAGAATGAAGCATTTCTTCAATCGGCACATCCAGCGGAAGACAAAACATATCCACACGGGGAATCATGATATCTGTTACCGGTCTGTCCCCCAGCTCAAAAATTTTATTAATCAATTCTTTTTGCGATTCATTTACTACACCTTCAAGACTGCCCACATCAATGAGTGTTTTAAATTCATCCTCCATCAGAACTTCCGATTCCGTGGATTTATTGGAACCGTAGCGATTCAGGAAAAGTCCGGAAATTTTTTCGAGACCGGCAACCACAGGGTATTCCAGACGGGAAATTGCCGTCAACGGAAGAGAAACAATAGTGGAAATCTGCATCGGATAGGTAACGCCGAAGGTCTTAGGAATGGCTTCACCGACAAAAAGCAAAACAACGGTTGTAAAAATAATGGAAACCCACTGTCCATTGATTCCCAAAAGCCCGATGAAATAGGAAGCCGCCAAAATGGAAATGCTTACATTTACGACTTCGTTACTGGTCACAATCGTAATGAGCAAACGACGCTGATTGGAAAGTAATTTTACAACATAGTCAAAAAACGGATAGTTATCCCGTTTCATTTTGTGCAGGTGTAGGTCTCTCAGCGAAAGCAGTGCCGCTTCCGCCGACGAAAAAAACCCGGAAAACATAAAAAGAATGATTAAAACAACAATATCAGCATTCCAACCCAATTATCTAACACCTCACCTGCTTTAATTTAACAGATTATAAAGAAAAAAGAAACTATGCACATCTAATCGCTTCTTTCTAAAAAGAATTTAATTGCACATTGACAGTAAAAAACATTCTCTTTATACTCCTTCACGTCTATAGAATAATGGAATAAAACATTTCTTCATTATAAGCCTTGCAAGGGAAGATTGTATTATGAAAAGAAAATATATCTTATTAAGTCTTTTGTTTGTATTATTCATTTGCCCACAAAGCCACGCATCTTTTCTCGATATACTTAAAGACACCCTCAATACTGTGACTGCACCTACTACCTCCGGCAGCAGCGGGAAAGTTGATCAGGGACTTAAAGAAGCGCTGAATGTCGGTATAAAAAACACCATAAATTATCTGGGGAAAGATGACGGATACTTCGCCAATGCCGCCGTAAAGATATTAATACCGGAAAAGGTTAGAAAATTTGAGTCCGCCTTGCGCAGCATAGGCTACGGACCGCAAATAGATGAATTCACACTCAGCATGAATAGAGCCGCGGAAAAAGCAGCTCCGCTGGCAGCGGATATTTTTTCAACAGCGATTACGGAAATGAGTTTCGACGATGCCAGTAAAATCCTGCGTGGCGGAAATACAGCGGCAACGGATTATCTTAAGGCAAAAACATACAACAAGTTATTGGAAAAATTTCAGCCGGCGGTACGCAAAACGATGAGTGAATACAAAGTAACCCAGAAATACGACATGCTTAATGAAAAAGTGAAGAAACTGCCTCTGATCGGTCAATCTACCAATCTGGACGTGAACAGATATGTTTCATCCAAAGCTCTCGACGGCTTATTTTCCGTCCTGGCTAAGGAAGAAACCAATATCCGCACCAATCCCCAAGCGAGAGTGACAGAATTACTAAAGGAAGTTTTTAAATAATTTGATAATATTAAAATCAGGAGAAAATATGCCCAACATCTTGTTAATAGGAAATGGCGCCCGCGAACACGCGCTTGCCGAAGCAATTACCCGTTCCCCTCAAAAACCCCAGTTATTCTCTTTCATGAAATCAAATAATCCCGGAATCGCCTCTCTTTCGGTAAAAACGATGTTGGGCAGTTATTCAGACCTTGAAGCAGTCACAGGATATGCAAAGCAAAATAAAGTCGAATTTGCCGTCATCGGCCCGGAAGATCCGCTCAATAACGGTGTAGTTGACGCACTGGCTAATATAAACATTTCAGCGGTCGGTCCAACGCAAAGTCTTGCCAGACTGGAAACTTCCAAATCGTTTACCCGAAATCTTGTCAACAAATATCACATCCCCGGCAATCCAAAATTCAAAGTTTTTAAAACAATTGATAACGTGGAAGCTTTTTTAAATGAACTGGAAGGAATCGTTCTTAAACCCGATGGATTGACCGGCGGCAAGGGTGTGCAGGTTCAGGGAGATCATTTTGAAACAAAAAAAGACGCTTTGACTCTGTGCGAACAAATACTGGCCGGAGGTTCTTCACTGGTTATTGAAGAAAAATTCGATGGAGAAGAATTTTCGCTGCAATGTTTATGTGATGGCAAAACCGTAATTGGTACACCATTGGTACAGGATCACAAAAGAAGATTCGACGGAGACAAAGGACCGAACACCGGTGGAATGGGCTCTTATTCCCTGCCCGATCATTCCATGCCTTTTTTAAAGCCAAAGGATTTGCAGGATGGGCTGGAAATTACCCGTCAGGTGGCGGCGGCACTTTGGAAAGAAACAGGCAGTCCGTATAAAGGCGTCATGTACGGCGGATTTATCGCCACTAAAGACGGCGTTAAACTTCTGGAATACAACGCGCGGTTTGGCGATCCCGAAGCAATGAACATTCTGCCTCTTTTGAAAACTGATTTTGTGGACGTCTGCCGGCACATTATTGCCGGAACTCTCGATAAAATAAAAATTGAATTTGAACATAAAGCAACCGTCTGTAAATACATTGTGCCGAAAGGTTATGGACTCCCTGCCGATCATCCCGATGCCGCATCATCGAAAGCCAGGATTGAAGTGGGAGACGTCGATCAAGCGCGCCTTTACTATTCATCTGTGGATCTAAAAGAGGACGGTTTATATCTGAGCTCTTCGCGCGCCATCGGTATTGTCGGAATCGCTGACAATTTAACCGAAGCGCGAAAAATAGCGGAAGAAGGAGTTAAAGCCGTCAAAGGACCTGTAGCTTATCGAGCTGATATCGGCACGGACGCGCTTATCCAAAAACGAATCGATCATATGACGAAGATACGCAAAGATTGATCATTGGAACAAAGGAGGATAAAAATGTTATTCAGTGAACCTGTTGTAAACATTATCCGCCGGCGCAAATCGATCAGGAGCTATCTGGATACTCCTGTAGAAGAAAACAAAAAAGAAATTTTAAACAAGTCTATTTCTGAAAATGTAGCAGGACCATTTGGAACAAAATCCCGCTTTATTTTTATAACCGCCACAACGCAGGACAAAGAAGCGTTAAAAGGTCTAATCACTTACGGTATGATAAGAAACCCGACAGGATTTATCATTGGGGCGACAGAAAACGTACCACATAGTCTGGAAGATTTCGGATATTTGATGGAAAAGAATATTTTGATGGCAACCAACCTGGGATTAGGCACCTGTTGGCTGGGAGGGACATTTAATGCCAGCGGCTTCGCACAGAAGATAGCTTTACAAAACAATGAAGTCATACCGGCTGTAACACCTGTAGGTTACGCTGTGCCTAAGATTACTTTAGTAGATTCCGTAATTCGTAACTCCACTGGAGCGGACAAACGCAAGCCGTGGAGTTCTTTATTTTTCAACAAAGATGACAAACCGCTTTCCGTCGAGCAAGCCGGCCGTTACGCAACATCGCTGGAAATGGTGCGCCTTGCGCCTTCGGCCAGCAACCTCCAGCCTTGGCGTATAATAAAAGAAAACGACCTGAACACTTATCATTTTTACATGAAACGTAATCCTGGATTAAAACAAATCTTTTTCATGAAATCAGACTTGCAACGTGTTGATATAGGTATTGGCATGTGTCACTTTGAACTGACAGCAAGTGAAGAAGGATTAAGAGGAAAGTGGAATATCAACAATCCACGTTTAAAAGGCACGGCTGAAAAACTAGAGTATATTACCACCTGGATCGGCGGCAATCAATAGCGTGTGACATGATGTTCAGTAAGACCGAAGAAATTCGCCATCGTATATATCCGGTTACTATCATCTCTGAATCTGCCGCTGTAAATGCCAAACGGCTGGTGGAAATCAGAAACCAGGAATCCGGCATTAATCTTCTCTGCTCTCTGACCGGAGGACGTAAATAACAGTTCTAAACTTCCATCCGTTGTTTTTATTTTCCAGGGCCGCATTATATTTTCTTTCTCAAATTCAAAGCGCGCAGCTTTTAGACAATAAATTTTCCCGCCAACCCACATGCAGTTTTCATTAAAATCTTCGTCATCGGCTATCATGTTCTGACAAAGATTGAAGGCCAATAGTTCTCCGTATTCATCATAACCGGCGGATGTCGCCCATTTCCAGAAACTGGAATAAGGATAATATGTTTTTTGTTCATCAATTAAAGCGACATCGCGTTTTCTGTCAATTACAATTTCTTGATTCCCCATTTTAATCACACCTTCAGCCGGGGCAGCTACCTTATGCGTGTAAAACGGCCTGAATGGTGTAATCGGAGAAACCTGGACAAGAGGCTCGATGGTTTTCAAGTCCTCTAAAATCTTAATTTCTCCTTTTACGGCGGGAAGACCTTTTTTGCCTTCAATATCGATGACGATTTTGTGATATCCATCTTTAAGACGGTTTTCAAAATATAGCCGGTAGTTTTTTTTCTTAAATTCACAACTGTCATCATAAACCTGTCCGGCAATGCGCGATGCCCTGCCCGGCAACTGCACACTGTGTTCGAAACGGTTATTGGCTATCCTGTCATAGGCATAGAAAAAGGAAACACCCATAAATTTAGCATCAAAGATTACCATTCCGAAATAATGAGTGGGGGTAATAATACCGTAGTGCTGCCATTCCTTAAGGCGGAATTTTTTCCAGAAAGCAGGAACTTTGGAGGAAGAGGAATACAGAGGTGCATCGAGAATATTTACATTCCGAAAAGGTGTCCGAAAAGTCCCGAAGTTAATCTTTCCGTCATTCTCCACCATTCTTTCAGGAGTGGGAATTACTTTTCTCATATTACCTCCCCCAGTATAAATTTTAATACTGCTTATTTCGAAGTCTTTGGCGCCTTCGCGAGCTTGGGGAATCTCTCGTCCAGTATTGCGTCCCATTTTTTGATCATGGAACTGATATTTTCCATAAGTTCCGTAATATCACCTTCAATCGTAATGGAAAGGATTTTGTCGCCTTGAACAATTTTATTGACAACACTTCGGTCATCTTCGCTTATTACTTCACCAAACACAGTGTGCTTGCCATCCAGCCACGGTGTTTCCACATGCGTGATAAAAAACTGACTGCCGTTGGTTTGCGGTCCGGCATTAGCCATGGAAAGAATCCCCGCTTTGCTATGCAGCAATCCATCAACAAATTCATCAGGAAACTTATATCCGGGACCACCGCGACCATCGCCGTAAGGACAGCCGCCCTGAATCATGAAGTTGGAAATAACCCTGTGAAAATTTAAGCCGTCATAATAACCGCGCCGTGCCAGATTTGCAAAATTTCCCACGGTAATCGGAGTCTGATCGGCAAATAGTTTTAAGTTAATTGTACCTTTGTTCGTTTTCATAATCGCTTTTATGTCTTTTTTCATTTTAATCTCCTAAAGCTCTCGTGTAAGCATTAATTTAAATATTTATGTAAAGATTACGGGTTAATAAGTCAAGCTAAAAAGGGCATTTTTTATTCCACACTTAAGCGCTGCAACTTTTCATTGACGCACAACAGTGTTTTTCTTATATCTATTATTCATAAAAGCCCTGGAAGGAAGATTTGTTTTTCAAACGCTTAATTAAAACTTTTGTGATGAAACATTTATTAAATCAGGATGTACTAAACTCTACATCTGCATCGGCTGTATTGGTGAAGAGACTATGCTTCAAACTGATGCTTATTAAAAGTTATATCACAAACTACCGGGATGGATTTTACCAGGCAAGCGACTTACCTGCGATCATCGGCTATATCCCATTGAAAACGCGCCGGCTGATTAATCAATCGCCGGGAACGATTCTAATATCTTCCCTGGGACTTGGTGAGATTGTGAATAGCATCGCCCTGATTAGAGAGATTCAAACTTTTTCTTCCTATCCTATCGTTGTAATTACCCGGCAGCCGCAAATGGCTCGTCAGCTGATTCAATCTTTGGGATTATCTGTGATTGTTCTTCCCTACCCTTACCATTTTTGCATATGGCGTCCATTCATTTCATACTGGCTTAAAAAACTCAGGCCCGTTTCCGTCTTATGCATTGAAAACATGATAGAGTTGAGAGCCGACATGCTCGAGCTGGCGAAGGAAAAACATAATACTTTTGTCTTACTAATTAACGCTCATGCTTACAGGAAGAGTCCTTTTTTATGGCACATACTGGAAGAGACCAACGACCAGAATAAGCGCAGATTCCAATGTGTGGATATTGCCGGCGTGGTTTCGGATGACGCAGGGAAATACCTGCGCGAATACGGCGTTCCCAACAGCAAAATTATCATGGTCAATAATTTAAAATTTGACGCTGCAAAGTTCACTGTAAACGAAGAAGATAGTAAAAGAATACGACAACAACTCGGTATTCCCCATGACGCACTAGTTTTGATTTGCGGCAGTGTTCATCCCGGTGAAGAAGCAATTTTATTAAACGCTTTCAGAGACGTAATTAACCGTCCGGACCATTGGGAGTTGAAAAACATCAGACTTATCATTGCTCCGAGAGAATTATACACTCTCAACACTATAATAAAATCTATCGAAAGACTCGGATTCTCTGTCGCGCTGAAGACGAACTCTCCCGGCGTATCCCGGGAAAGTTCTACAATTGCAATAGTGGACACTATCGGTGAACTAAAGACTATATACTCCATAGCTGATGTTGTTATTGTAGCCGGCAGTATGATGGATCATTTAATTGGACATAATCCGATTGAACCGGCAATTCTGGGCAAGCCAGTTATCGTAGGCCCTTATATGTCATCTTTTAAAGATATAATGGACAAGTTTGTTGATAGAAAAGCGATAATTCAATTACAGAAAACGACAGAATTAGCCGATCAAATAGCTGCATTGTTCGAAAATTCCGAGATCAGGCAGCGCATGGGTTTCCTTGCGAAAGCCGTTGTGGAAGAGTGTAGCGGCGCTACGGCAAAGTACCTGGATATTCTTGGCAGACTACTGCCTAAATAATTTATAGAACATTGGCCACTTAGATAGTCTTCGTTCGGGCGAGTCTTTTGGACTCGCCCGTTTTTTGTCTTGTCTTATTTGTTCCTGGATTCCCGCCAGAACCATGCGGGAATGACAGTACACCTTATAATTCCATTTCCAATTCAAAGATGATACCGCGGCGGCAGTGAAACTCGAATTTTAGTTACGAAGTGAACTGAAATTCGTAAGTTGAACTGTCCCGCTTCAGCGGGGCAAGGAATGGAATTAGTGGTGAAACAGACGCAGACCGCAGAACGCCATCACAATTCCATATTTGTTGCAGGTGTCAATGACCTTCTGGTCGCGAATGGAACCACCCGGCTCGACAATGGCGGTCACACCGCTGCGGCGGGTACGCTCAATGTTGTCGCCGAACGGGAAAAACGCATCGTTTCCCAGACAAACGCCCGTGACCTTGCTCAGTCATTTTTCCCCTGTACTAATTTTTTCTATTTCTTTTTGAACAGCGCCTGCCAAGAAAGTTTTTATTACTGTCCGTCAAAGTTCACCAGTACTTTGCAGTTTTCCTCCAAAACCTTCTCCGGGGAATTTAGAAGATCACAAACTTGCTCCGGGCCATCGAGGATAGTAGTGACAGCATCATCCAAGGATAACTGCCCATTACGACATAAAGTCAGAACTTTTGCAAACGCTCCGCCAAGATGCCCCCTTGACCCTGTTATAGAAACAGCGTTAGTAATCATGTGATCCACTGCATCCAAAGTCAGAGGCTCACCGCTTCTGCCAAGAACAGCAACACGTCCATTGGCTTTTAATCTGCGGAATACCTTATTGATATTGTCCATGTTTCCGGAAGCTTCTATCACCACATCAATGGCAGATGGACCATTATTAAAAAATTCGTCAACATCGTAAATTTCGTCGCTCCATCTTCCGGCCAGCTTTCGCCGGAACGCAATCGGTTCAACCATGTGCACCTGGGACGCGCCGAAAATGTTTTTACTGAGCATTGCTGCAAAAAGACCAATGGGACCAGCGCCAAAAATGGCAACTATATCTCCAGCTTTCAGGTGAGTCTTCTCACAGGCCACATAGGCGACACCAGCCGGTTCCACGCAAGTTGCTGTCCGACATCCTTTTTCGCTTTGTACTATATCACTGACGTCGTGGCTAAGCATGGATGGAATGTCGACAATACTGCCGAAAAGTCCATCTTTCTCCAATCCCAACAGAAGCGCGTGGCGGCATTGATTAAAATCGCCCCGCCGGCACTCATCACAGTAGTGGCAGACGATGATCGACTCAAATGTAACACAGGCACCGGGCTGCACGTGTTTGACATGAGAGCCGATCTCAAGAACCCTACCAATGCCTTCATGGCCTATAACCCTGCCTTCAACACCGATTTGAGCAGGTGCCGAACATCTGATATATCCTGTTTCCGGATGGGTGGTCACGAGATGCACATCAGTACCGCACACACCTGCATACATCATTTTTACCCGGATTTCGTTCGGATGTAATGCCGGTAAGATTCGTGTCTCTATAGTAACACGGGGATTCCTGTATCGCTGATGCGGTCCCGGTTGTACAATTTTCTTGATGGGGTCATCATCCACTTTAACCACAACCATTCTGGATTTCATAAGTTTACTCCTTGATTTAAAGTCTAAACTCCATCAGCGTTTGTGGTGTCGGCGGGAGCTTCCTGGATTCCACGAGGTTCAATCCAACTTCTTTGGCCATCGCTTCATATTCTTCGCAGATGTAAGCATCACCCCGGGGAGTGGTCGCCAACATGAGAAAAGCAAAAGCAGCCTGTTCTGGAGGCGACACGCGGTCCGAGTCGGGCATTATGTCAATCACAAACACGGAGCCGGTGGATGACAAAGATTTTCTCGCCCTACCCATCATTTGAACGCATCCTTCCCGGTCAAAGTGGTGTAGAATATTAGGCAGCAGAATAAGGTCATAGTTTTCACCCCAGTCGATCTTGAAAGCATCGCCGATGATGGTCTGATACCGCTCAGCTAGCCCTGCCGAAGCGGCATTCTTTTTTGCTACTTCCAAGACGGCACCCCAGTCAATGGCAGTCACAAAGGCTTCAGATACGGCAGCAGCCGCTTCGATGCCGAACAGTCCGTGTCCAGCCGCAACATCCAGTATTTTGCGGGGTTTCATCCCTCTTCGGGCAATGTAAGCCGCGGTTCGTTTTGCTGTGACAGATGTAAAAGGAATCATCGCCAGGGCAAATTTGACCCAGACAGGGTTATCCGGTGACACATTGGTCATTCCAGAAGCACCGCCCGTCATGACATAAGACAACGGATCGTTCATGACCTGCGAGACAATCTCCGGCGATGCGTAAAAGTCGATGATATCGGCCAGGCAATAAGGAGATCTCCGGTCAAGAAGTCTTTGTGCTTCTGCGGATAGGCAATAGAGGGCCGATTCTTTTTCCAGCATCCCGATGATGCAAAGGAAGTCGCACAGTATGCGTACTCCGCGCGGCGCCGCACCGGTCATGTCTGAAATCTGCTCAGCGCTTAAACGACTGTTGCCGATCTTTGTAAAAATATCCAGTTTAATCGCAGCCTGCAGAGCGGCCGTCTTTTGATAGGACAAGCAGATGTCGTACACCGGATTGTTTGAAATAATGTTCGTCATATGTCTGTGATTAATCCATTCTTCAATTTTTACTGCGGGATCATGTGAATTGTTTTTTGTACAGGATCAATATATCCTTCTCTAACGACTATTCAATATCATTAAGCCTTGTTTGCTGCCAGCGGAATGTCATACCGGGAAGCAACCGGGGCCAGTGATCTACGTAGCTTTCAGCGTAATTGCGCAAAAGATCATCCACATTTACCTCTCCGGTTCCCTTTTGCACGGTATTAAGCGGCTCAAGGAATTCTACTTCAATGCGTCCGTCCGCATACAGATACGGAAACACCGGAATAAGCAGCGCACCAGTCTGTGCGGCAAGTTCGGCAGCACCGGCACGAAACGGGAAACGTCTACCGTAGCGCACCAGCGAAATTTTCTCCACGCCGGTCCTGCCGTCAGGGGCCACCCAGACTACTCCGCCTCTGGCTAATACATTTCGGCACTCCTGGAAGCGCCGGGTTAAAAAAACCATGGATTCTACCCAGTCTAACGGAAAAAGAAAATCCGCTCCCAGAAAAATGCTTTCGGTAAACATGGGAGCGGTAATGAAGTCGCGCATCGCCGGAAAGAGGGCCCGTGTATGAGGTAAAACAAGAATAACGCCGCACTTTTCCTCCGCCGCACGCTGCAGATGACTCAACCCTTGGACACTTACCCACCGCTCACATGTATGCGGCTGTGCCATGAGAAATTCCCGAATGGCAAACCACAAGTTGGCCATGAGATTCCTGGTCATCAGATCGGATGCCTGATTCTTCTGGCCGGTCAGCTGAATCCATTTCTCGAAAACAACAATTTTTCGTCGCAGAAGGAAATGAAAATGAACCGGTGGCAGGGAAATCCAGATTTTTTGAAAACGTAAAAATGATTCATAGGACGGAGAAACCGGCGCAAGACACGGTGATTTGCTGATAATGAAATGCTTGATTTTATGCAAAAGAGTTCTGATGTGCCAGGAAATAAAAGCCCGCAGGGGAAGCTGGGATCCTTTGTCATGATTTTCCAGTATTCCAGAGTCATCTGGAACAGATCCTGAAGGTTCGATTTCATCGGTCACCGAAATTTTCTTTAACAACAGTCGGATCGTACCTGTTTCGAAGAATATTGACGGTTCCAATGCACTTCCTGTCAATGCTTCAAATTCCTGCAAGACTTCCATCGCGAGCAGTGAATCCCCGCCGCACTCAAAAAAGTCATCGTCAACTGTCAAGTCGTCCTTTTTCAGCACTCGTCGCCAGATATTCAGAAGCTCTTTTTCTAGGTCGACCCCGATCATGTTTTCCTGCTCTTTACCGTTCATGTAATCAAATCTCTTAGTCTTCTGCGTAGCGCCTTACCACTCTGGCCTTTCGGTATGCTCTCCATAAAATGGACCCGTCTGGG
>LNQE01001868.1_pt1 | contig 41016 bp, 42 predicted proteins | sample 603111 | NCBI WGS metagenome assembly LNQE01 (sample SAMN04260313, study PRJNA301899) | hydrocarbon metagenome | isolation source: hydrocarbon-contaminated ditch | place: Germany: Bremen | collected 1998
CCAGATCAACATATTGATTTGATGGACAATATAATCAAGGACGCAATTTATATCGCATCCCTCCTTAATGCTCAATGTAGTAATGCTATAATATAAATGTGTATTAAAAATTTAATTACATTAATAACGTTAATCAACCAATTACAAAACCAATTTACGCCCTATTTAAAAATTGGCGATACAACCTTAAAATCAGGAGTATCTGAACGCTGAAGCAAGTCAAAGGCTATTGTTTCAGTATTGTTTATGACTGCACCCATATTTTCCATCAACTGCAGTCCACTCAAGTAGTTTTCTTTAAACCTGGAACATACTCCATCCCTGGCTACATGAACATTATAGCCAGCTTCCAGCAAATCCCGGGTGGTTTGGAATACGCAAACATGAGTTTCCGTGCCCGTTATCACAATGTTCTGAGGGTTAATCTGCTGTAAAATATTCTGTAAATCCTGCCCAAATGCTGAAAAACTCACCTTTTCCAGCTTAAAATGTTCTTCCGGCAGAAGATCTGCAACCTCTGGGACCGTACTGCCGAGACCCTTTGGATACTGTTCACATTTAATAACCGGAATATTGAGCTGCCTGGCTAAAGCCATTAATATCCGGTGGCTTTTATATATTTTTTCTCTGTAATCCATTGTCACCATAAGTTTTTCCTGGATATCAACCACTATAAAAGCAGTGTTTACCGGGTGCAATCTAAATTTGCTGGCCATTATCATTTCCTCCTTAGCTCATAGTATCTGTTAGATACTTTAAGTATACTCAAACTGTACTTTCAATCATCATCAACTACAAAACTTCAGCAGCCACAACGGATCAGACAATCAGCGTATTCGCAACGTCCTGAAAAACATATAACTTCAAATGTGACATCTTTGTACTGCTGTAACTGGCAAGAATATGTCTAGAAATGCCTGAATATAAGGATTCATCTGGCTATCAGGCAGACTTTGATGGTAGTATATTTATTATATTACTGTTACACTGATATTGGTATGTACCTTCCACCATTATTTCAGGAGTGATATTATGAACAAAAAGCAACTCGCCATTCTAATAATCCTATCGATTTGCATCTTTTTATCTTCCTTAATGATGCAGTTGTCTATTAGCGCAGAGTCCACTATTCTGAACGCTGATTTTTATAGTTCCTTTGTTCAGAAGCATAATCTTTGTAATATCCCTCAAAATTTCGTTTTGTTAACAATTAAAAATAATACCCGGGAGTTAGATGAGAAAACTTATCAATCTCTTGTTAAGGCTACCAGCAATACCTTTTCTCAGGAATGGACCCGGGAACAAGTTTCTGGACTTATCAATAATCTGCTGGCCTATTTGAAAAACTCCAGTGATGAACTGGACCTGCGTATTGACTTTAGAACACAGAAATCACAGTTGATTTCCCAAATGCTCCCCGTACTTCCTGAGGCGACCGAAGATGATATAATCAACAAAGTATTGCTTGTTCATATTGCTGAAAATCTAAGCGATTCTGCAGGTATACCTGATTATCTGGATTTAAGGTATACTTCATTAATTACTGACTCCGGTGTGTTGACTTATATTGATGCCGCACGCACTTATTATCCATACAGCAAGTATCTTCCTTTTCTGCTGTTTTCCTTATTCTTCATATCCATGCTTTTTCTGTTCAAGATATCGGACTGTTTAAAGAATACAGGATATGCACTGGCAATATCCGGTCTGGTAGTTATAGTATTTGTGTCTTATATCAGTGGAGTACTGGATAGCAGCATCACCGCACAGCTGTCTTCTTATGATGAATTGCTGGCCATAACTGGCAATAATCCAAAAATCCTGGCATCCATTTTCAAAAATTCTATTTTGAATGTCACCAATAGAATCGCTATAGCCTTTTGCCTAACAGGTATTTTTCTATTTATAGTCGGTATCTTCACCGCTAAAATAAGGAGAAAATCAAGAAGAATATCCCAGCAGAGTTGAGATCGATAAATAGCGTGTTTGTTTAATCTCCTACCTCAAATGCCGCATGAACCACAGGACTAAACACCATCTGAGCCACTTTTTGCCCGGGAGACAAACGTACCGGTTTGTCACCTACATTTAGAAGCAGCAGGTGCAATTCCGCAGTATGGTCTGAATCTACTGTGCCAGGAGCATTTGCCACTACTATCCCTTTCCTGGCCATACCTGCTCTGCTTCTAATCTGTGCTTCATAGCCATCCGGTATTTTAACCGCGAAGCCCACCGGTATGTTTTTCACTTCGTGAGGATATAATACAATGTCCCCCCTTAAGGGAAGACTTATATCACATCCGGCAGCAGACGCCGTTTCATATTCCGGCATTTGTGCACCTGCTTCCAATTGTCTGAATTTTACATTAATCTTTTCCATATCACGCCTCCTCAAGGCTTAATTTATTAAGTATTTCATATATTATATCAGTACTTAGAGATATTTATCATTTATTTCACGTGGTTAAGAATTTTCCCACATCAACTCAGACCTTCTATATGGGTCTTCCGTTTAATTCATTATCCAATATCAATTCAAAATGAGCAATCAGTTCAGGATCAAACATAATACCAGCGTTATTTCTCATCTCCTCCAGGGCTTCGCTGGAAGTTAAATTTCTGCGATACGGACGATGTGAGGTCATGGCATCATAACTGTCTACTATTCTTATGATTCTCGAAATAACTGGTATGTCATCCCCGGCCAAACCATCCGGGTAACCTGAACCATCGTAATTCTCGTGATGATGACGAATTATCGGAACTATGGGCCTCAGTTTAGCAAGAGGTTTTACCATATCACTTCCCCATATGGGATGCTGTTTAATAACCAACCATTCCTCATCATTCAGACCGGATGGTTTGTTTAATATATCCCGGTCTATCTCTATTTTACCTATATCATGCAGGAAGGATGCATAGTCAACCAACCTGATCTCTTCTTCACTTAAACCAATCTTCTCTGCCACTTTATGCCCATAATAAGTAACCCTTTCTGAATGCCCATAAGTATATCTGTCTTTTGCATTGATCACCGATACCAGGGTGCGGATAGAATTTAAAATCTCTCTTTCATCATTGGTGATTTCCATATTATCAAAAACAGAAAAATATAATTCAACATTATGTCGGCTCAGACTTCTCGATCTATATAAAGCATGCTCAGCATATGCCTGCAGTTCTTTACTGTTAGCGGCATGCTGGGGATATGCTGCGATACCGCAGGATACAGTTATTTTGCCTTCCGGCTGATAGTTTTCACCATAGAAGTGATAATCATTTATCCTGCTCACAATTTTTTCAGCAGTTTCTACTGCAGTATCCTGATCATAGCCCTGCAGAAGCAGAGCAAACTGCCCTCCTGCATACCTGGCCGCGAAAGCATTTTCCAGGCTTAATTCATGTAAAAATCCGGCAATAGTCTGCAGGAGCTTATCTCCCATCAGATGACCGAAGCTGTCATTGTAATATTTAAAATAGTCTATATCCAGCAATATCATTACAAGCGGTTGTTGAGGATCCGGGTGTTGAAAGTATTCCTGCAGTTTATCCTGAAAATATCGATGACTGAATAATCCGGTCAACAGATCAGTATTAGCCAGTTTGGTCAAATATCTGCGCTGTTTCTTTTCCGAGTCAGTTTGTGAACCTATAAACCAGCCTACTACAAATAATATACTCAGAAATATGAGATGAGATTCAAAAAGCGTATAAATCAATGTACCCTGCTCAAAATAGCCGAAGATTAAAACTATCCCCCCACTCAGGGCGGCCATACCCAGACCTATCAGTTGTCCACCGATGGATGCTGCGATTATTACTGGCAGCAGGAACATAATCTCAGGATAAGCTATACTACTGTTATGACTGACATAAAATGTTACCATGGCAATTAGCAGCGGGTAACCGATATAAGATATTTCCACCCAGTTGAGTGCATTCTCGTCTACCCGGTAGTAGTAGCTGCGATTGTATAGATTGACCAGGCCAAAAGAGACCAGACATCCAGCCAGGAATAATAGAGCTTCATAATTGATGAGGGGAAATATATTTTCAGCAAAAAGGTTGTTGCTTATTACAAGGGCAAACAGCATTATGAACAGGCACATCATATGCATGGTAGTAACATTTTCGAATATATCCAGTTTTCTTTTTTCTTCATGTTCTGCCGAATTCAAACCTGGTCACCTCTTATTTACAATAATTAATTTACATCAATAAGGGGGGAACCTTCCCCCCTTATTGGCGGTCATTACTTGCGCAGTGATTCTGGAACTTCTGGTTGATAATGTCCCCAAACGCATGCAGATGCTGATGCTACGTTAGCAATAAATATAAGAGCTACAACCGCTATTCCCAGGATGGAATAAAAAGTCTTTTTCATCTTTCTCACCTCCTGTTTATAGAATTAATGCTGGTTGTCCAACATGCACCATATTGTGGCTGCATTATTAGTCAAATTAAAACTGACCCATATCACAGTTAATGCAGCACAAACCTGTATTATATGGCCATACAGCCATATAGGCGAAATCACTTCCAATAAAAGCAACATGGTTACCAATATCCCAATTACAAAAGCGGAATACCTTCTAAGCCTATTACGCCTGACTGGCGATATTATCGGAGCCTCAGCTGAATCTACCGGGGCATAGCAATATACGGCATAAATCCCTATTAAACCAGCAGTTGCCACGATAGCCCATCTAATAACATCAGGCCCAGCTGCCACATACGTCCCCAGATAAGCCAGGGCAGGAAATATTATCATAGTAGCTATAGCGCACGTCCATGGATTCCTGGAATGGGCACCTCCGGCGGTATGTCGGTAGGCAGTGGCTACCAGGATACAAACTATGGTACCTGGCAGTACCCCCAGCAGAAAACCAATCAACATGGTAAGAATCAGATTCAATCCATTAATTAGCAGTATCTCTATAGCATAAGCCAGCTCAGCAGCCTTTTCTTGTGCCAGATCGTTCTCCTGGCCCAGGAATAATGCCAATCGCTGGTAAAGATTACGATCCATTTAATCCTCCTGGTTACCCCGGCTTTTAGACAACGTGCTTATTTCTTTTATAAGGTTTTATCTTCCAGCTGTTTCTGGGCTTTAAAATCAGCTGCAGCACTACTGCCAGTACGTTCATCAGCACCGCCTGTATATAACCCATTATCATCCATACATTGCTTGTTTCGGTTGCATCCTCAATGTGGAGAATGTCTAAACTTATAAATAATTGGTTTAAAGAAAACTCTATAGCAGCCAGGCAGAAAAAACTCGCAAATACAGATATGAATACCAACGATTTATTAGCTTCAGTCTTCATAATTATTAACATAAATATCATCAAAAGACCGGCAATTAGATGTATTCCAAAAATGATCGGTATGTTTCTTAATACAAGCATAAAAGCCGCAATAACAGCCGCTGCAAGTAGAATTCTTCTCCATTTTATCTCGACCCGACAGAATACTAAAGCTAGCGAGATAGATCCAAGTATTTCGATTATACCCTGTATATATACGAGGACTATATCCATAATTTCCCCTTTCCTCATACTAAAAGTGACTATTAAGGGCTTTCGACACAAATTGTTAATACCCTGCTAAATTTTAGATTTATTTACGTTATTTATTCAAATTGGTAGGCATTTCTATGGCAAAATAAAAGAAATTTTGTGAATTCGACAATATAAATGGTAGTCATCATCGTTAAGTATGATATATATCATCCTTGCGTATTATATTTTGATGTTAATTAACAGACCTATCATTTTTTTAATTTAAATAAATCGGTTTTTTTACAGGATTTATCAGACTGGGATTAGAATTGTAAAACTAAATGCTTTTTTATAAGGAGGTCATGCTATGCCGTTTATAGAACCTACTCTTCGCCCCTTTACCAGGTCAGACATCCTTGGCTTTAATCCTGGTGAATTAGGTGTTTACGGACTGCTTAAAGATAAACAATGGATATACATAGGTAAAGGGGACATTAGAATTCGCCTCCTGGCTCATTTAAATGGAGATAATGAAAATATCAGCAACCAGCAGCCCAGTCACTGGGTAGCTGAAATAACTGATAATTACCAGGATCGCGAACTGCAGTTGATCGACGAATACCAGCCGCTGTGCAATAAATGATAAAATATAAAAGAGAGCCGGTAAACGGCTCTCTTCAGAGTTTCAATAAAGTCAGACCGGGCTCTCTTTAAGTTTTTCCCCTATGCTATTATGATAGATTCATGTTATTTTGTGTAGCTGTATTCAGTTGTATCTCTATACCACACATACCCTGTTGCCTGTACATTTTTAACAACGGTACTATAGACTCCTGAGGGAGCGGCAGCCAGCTTAAATAATACCGTTCCTGCTGTACCTGTGGTTGCACTGCCGGTGTAATATATGCTGCCATTTAGCTTAACTTCGATACTAACAAGGGCATTGGGAACCGCCTGCCCTATACTATCCGTTACTAATGGAGTTATCATCAGATGTGCGGTACCTGTTTTTCCGCCGCTGGTGCTGTAGGATATATTGTTAACTATGATCTGCTGCTCTTCAGTGACTGCAGTGAGAACGAAGTTGGCTATAGTGTTTTGTGCTGCATAAACAGTTATTGCCACCGGGGAATCGACATAGCCATCTGCAGAAGCTGTTAAAGTATAATTTCCCGGGGAAACGTTAGGCATATTATAGCTTCCATCGGGACCCGTTAGAGTTGTCCCTCCATTACAGCTCACCGTAACTCCGGGAATCCCTGCACTGCTTTCATTTCTTACTATTCCAGATATGCTGCCGTTTTCTACCACTAGAGGGGAAAGAGTGAAGTCAAGAGTCGTACTCTGCCCGGATACAACTGCAGCATTATCAGTTGCCGAACCATATCCTTCTGCTGACGCAGTAACTGTATAATCTCCCGGGGCAAGACCTGTAATCGCGTAACTCCCGTCTGCATTGCTGGTGACAGTCTTAGCGCCAGTAGTTACTGTCGCACCCCCGATACCCTGAGTTCCATTACTTACCATACCTGATATGCTTCCGGCAGCTGCTGGCACAACAGCTTCGTCAGCATCTACCAATCCATACCCGTACAATGTATCAAAGCCTGCCGGTCCCAGTTCATCAGCGGTATCCCGTAAAAGCTGCCTGAGGGAGGTTGGGCTTATACCTGGATTTCCAGCCAGAATCAAGGCTGCTGTTCCTGCTACGTAGGGTGAAGCCATAGAAGTTCCGCTCTTGTAACCGTACCCTCCAGGTACACAGGATAAGATGCTAACTCCTGGAGCGGCCAGTTCCAGCAGAGGACCGGTACTGGAAAAATAGGCCCTGATGTCCGAACTGTCTACAGCTCCCACCGCTATAACCTCTTCATACCGGGCGGGATATTCGATACTATCTCCCTTGCCATTATATTTGCCAGAGTTCCCTGCAGCCGCAACGATAACAATACCTGCTTCATAAGCTCTGATTACCGCGTCATGGAAGCCTGCCGCATCGACTGCAGCGCCCAGGCTCATATTGATTACATCTATTTCACCATTGGTGCAACACCAGTCCAGGGCCAGGATAATATTGCTGACATATCCGCTGCCGGATGCATCCAATACTTTAAGCGCATATAAGGAAGCCTGGGGAGCAACCCCCACAACTCCACTATTATCATCTTCTGCAGCTATTATACCTGCCACATGAGTGCCGTGCCCATTATCGTCCAATGGATCCGAATCATTATTTACAAAATCATAGCCACCCCGATAATTTGCATTAAGGTCGGAATGGGAGTGATATATCCCGGTATCTATGACTGCTACATTGATGTTGGCTCCTTGATTATTAGCATGTACAGTCCCAGCACCTATACGTTTGACTCCCCAGGAATTGTCCAGTTCGATATCTGAGGCATGGACCTGCACATCCGGGCCCACTTCCTTAACTCCTTTCAGATCTTTTAAGCCGGCAATGTCATCGTTCTCCAGAGTTACTGCCAATCCATTAACGATATTGAAATCAGCTTTTATCTTCCCACCCTTTTTATTCACGTAATCTTTTATATCCTTCTTGGATACGCCATCATCAAGAATTACGATTATCCTGCTCTTGCCCTCTTCCTGATCAGCAACCGTGGCAGGTGTATAAAAAAAACTGCCCACAAAAGCCATTAAGGTTATAATCGCGATAATACTCGATTTCAGATATTTCATATCTTCCTCCCTCTCCGTGATAAAATTTTGTTGTATGATTTCGTTTCCTATGAAGATAAAATGTCCGTCATTATTTAAAATCGTTACCATTAGTATATTATTGAATTGTTGGAATTACTATCATCTAGAAAAATTTATTGAATGGCCTGGTTCATCCACCCTAAATCCCATAGCTCATTGCCTTTTCTGGAGAAAATAAAAGTTAGCAATGTCTCGTTGTAGTAAAATATGTAGCGATGATCGCATGATGTATAATAAGTCGACGAAACCGCGTATTATTCAGGAGGGGCCAGAAAGTTTAAATTGATTTTCAGAAAATAAAAAAAGCCTATTTCTAGGCCTTTGTTTACGTATGGTGCGGCAGAGAGGACTTGAACCTCCACATCCTTGCGAATACTAGAACCTGAATCTAGCGCGTCTGCCGATTCCGCCACTGCCGCATGAATATTTATTTGAATTCAACAAGGTAGATTATAGTACATAGAACATCTAATTGTCAAGTTATATGTGGGAGGCTCATACTTGAACCAATCATGGCTCCAGCTGATATGATGACCAGGGAAACAATGCCGGGTTAGTATTCAAGGCTGTTCCCTGCTTCGATATATTTGCCCTGCCAGGTGTTCCTTTCTATCATACGATGGTCTATCTGGTTTAATACCTCCCATTTATTAAGACTCCAGGTTGGTCCGATTAATAGATCTCGTGGACTGTCCCCTGTTAATCTATGAATTACTATCCGGGCCGGCAGTATCTCAAGCAAATCGATAACCAGATCCACATATTCACTCTGTTCTAAAAAGGGAAAGGGATGCTGCTCATATTTTGCCTCCAATGGGGTCTCTTTCATCAAGTGCAGCATATGGATTTTAAGACCCTGGATATCCATACCCGCTATCCGTCTTCCAGTTTCCTTCATATCATCAATACTTTCTCCGGGAAGCCCGAGGATCATATGGGTGCAGGTCTCGATACCTCTCGCCCTCAGCCTGTTTAGGGCATCATCAAAGTCCTGGCAGCAGTATTGCAGATTCATGGCCCGAGAAGTACGCTCGTGAATGGTCTGCAGGCCCAGTTCCACCCACAGGTAGGTCTTTTGGTTGATTTCCTCCAGAAGGTCAATCACTTCATCTGGCAGGCAGTCAGGACGGGTAGCTACCGCCAAACCTACTACTCCAGACTGCTTAAGAGCTAGCTCATAAAGATACTTTAATCTCTCCACCGGGGCATAAGTATTGGTAAAAGCCTGATAATATGCTATATACTTTCCTTTCGCCCATTTCCGGTGCATAATATCCTTTATCTGCTCAAATTGTTCTTCTACCGTCTTGCTGCGATCACCGGCAAAATCACCGGAACCTCTAAGGCTGCAGAAATCACACCCACCGGTGGATAGAGTTCCATCCCGGTTGGGGCAGGTTAACCCCGCATCCAGAGGAATTTTGAATACCTTCTGACCAAATTTTTCCCGCAGATGGTAATTCAAGCTGTGATAGCGTTTCATTCCCCATTGACCTATCTCATTGTCTTTTCTCACCTGCTTCACATCCCCGGGATTCCCCATAATTTAATATTTCTCAAGCTATACAACTTACTCTATAATAGTAAGAGCGCATCAATGAAATGGAGGCTTATATTGTGTTTAAAAAAGAGTATATTTATGTCAGTCTGATTATAATCATGGTAATATCTATAGCTGTGTTTGTAGGAGGCCAAAGCTCCACAATAGAGATCGATTATCCTGAAGAGCGTCTCGTACTAGAGTCCGAAGATTTTGTAATCAATACTGCTAAAGAGCAGTTTACAGTAGGTCAAACCGATTGGGACGAAGCTATGAATATTTTTCCTGACGGTAAAAAGCTCGGAGGTTCCATGGTATATCATCCTGATGAACTTCCTGTATATCTAACCTTTTCAGAAGATGAGAATATTCTCATTGCGGTTCACATATTTGGAACCGGTGCTGCTACCTCTCGAGGTATAACAGTCGGCGATTCCCCTGAAAAAGCAGTTCAGCAGTATGGCAAAAACTTTGTTCGGTTTAGCGAAAAGGATTCTGATAATAAGGATTACGATATGCTCTATGGCGAAAACGATGGTAATACTGTAATATTCCAGATCAGGAATGCTGAAATCAGCAAAATCATTGTGCAGCATACTATTTGATAAATCTATTATTTATATTCAGGCCTTTATCACGAATAACAGCAGATAAAAAACAACCATAAATACCAGCCCGATTGGAACTCCATAAATAGCCCATTCTTTGCTGCCGATCCTTAACTTGGAGGCTGATATGATATTGGGGATATTGCCTGGTATAAGCATGCCTCCGCTGATCAGCAATCCCATTAGAATGGCTTCTACAATCAACGGATTGGTCATCATGGCGGGGCTCATCTCGGCTGCACAAAGGGTTGCGTTATCAAGTACTGCGGAAATCATATTGACCCAGTATAAAAGCTGGGGACTTAAACCCAAAATATATCTGTCAATCAATGGCTCAAATCCCTCACCCAGGAAGACCAGGGCCATTACGAATAGATAAACCTTAACTGCTCTCAGAATAACACCATGCCAGGTATCTTCTTGAATTTCTTCTTCATCCAGCAGGGATTCATAAGCATCTCCATCACCTTCACTGGTAGCCGCAATCTCATTGCTTGCATCTTTCCAGCCTGACACCCGGGCAGCATAGAGACCGGCAATTATGGAAAAAACAAGAACTGCCGGGATAATAAATTTTCCTAGCAATCTGAGCAAAAAGAAGAAATCCTGATTTAGTCTAGATATAGCTATAGTCGCCAGAGGTTCACCGATAGGAGTCAGTGCGGCTCCCAATCCTATTGAATAACAGGCTAATATACATACTACTACCTTCTGCTTTCTCTCCATAGGTAATTGAAATATTATTTCCACCAGTATAATTGATGCTACGATTGCCGTTATCACACTGGATAATAATCCTAATAACAAGACTACCAGAAATACCACTGCTGCTACCGGGTACTTAATACATACATTACCCATAAACCTGGCGAATGGTTCTTTAAAGAGAAAAAATAGTGCTCCTGCAATCAGTACTGCTCCAGCTATCATGACCGGTTCTCGCAAAGCTTCGACAATCAGTTCCAGGTGCATCTTGCTCGAAACAACAGCTGCACCGATACCCATAAGGAACAGGAATATCTCAAGATTCTCTTCTACTTTATGAAAGAGAAAGGGTAAGGTAAGCACCATTATGAGGATAACAACCAGTCCTGTTATAACCACGATATCTCCCCCTGATTAATCCTAACTTTAAAATCTATTGTAAACCTAATTATAGACTTTACGCTAAAGCTTTAAAATAATCAAGTTTATTAAATGTAGTCTGTCGAAAACTGCCAGAATCAAAAGTGTAAAAACCCCGCTACTGAACCGTACCTGGGGTACGTTGACCGAGCGGGGTTTTTGATATGACGCAGATATTCGGTTCCTTACTGATTCTGAGCAATGCTGAAGACAAATTGCGATCCTGTAAAAGGGTTAAGCTATTCTCCTGGCAGTATACTGCCGGTTATTTCATATCGTTAAAGAGATTTACCATTTCCAATGCGGTCATAGCCGCGTCAGAGCCCTTATTACCAGCCTTGGTACCAGCCCTTTCTATGGCCTGCTCGATAGTATCGGTAGTCAAAACTCCATATACAACAGGTATTCCTGTATTTAACCCTACCTGGGCTACTCCCTTGGTCACTTCCGATGCAACATATTCAAAATGGGGGGTAGCTCCCCTTATGACCGTACCCAGACAAATGACTGAATCATATCCTTTGCCAGTCATCCTCTGAGCAGCCAGGGGTATTTCAAATGCTCCCGGTACCCAGGCAATTTCAATATCGTCTTCCTCTACCCCATGTCTTAACAGGGTATCCAGGCATCCAGATAAGAGTTTGTTGGTTATAAATTCATTAAATCTCGATACTACAATACCAAATTTCAGGTTTTCTCCTATTAGTTTTCCTTCATATACTCTTGGCAATCCAAGCAACCTCCCTTTTTCTTATTGTTTTACATGTTAGCCAGCAGGTGACCCATTTTTTCCTTCTTGGTCTTAAGGTAATTCCTATTCTCATTCCGGCTTTCCATTTCCATGGATACCCTTTCCACAACCTCCAGGTGATGTCCTTCCAATCCCCTGATTTTCTTGGGATTATTGGTCATTAGACGCATTTTCTTGACCCCTAGATCAGTTAAAATCTGCGCTCCTATTCCATAGTCTCTCAGGTCTGCTGCAAATCCCAGATCCAGATTGGCCTGCACCGTATCTCTTCCATTATCCTGCAGTTTGTAGGCCCTAATTTTATTGCAAAGCCCGATCCCCCTGCCTTCCTGGCGCATATACAGGAGAACCCCTTTACCTTCTTCCTCTATCATCTCCAGCGCTTTTTGCAGCTGTTCACCACAATCACAGCGCTTGCTGGCAAAAGCATCACCAGTCAAACATTCGGAATGCACTCTGACCAATACCGGTTCATCTTCTTCCCACTGGCCTTTAACCAGGGCCAGATGCTCCTTGTCGTCAAGCAGTGATTTGTATGCCACTGCCTTAAAGTCTCCAAATGCTGTGGGCAGGTTAGCGTCATCAAACCTAATAACCAGCTTTTCGCTTCGGCGGCGATATTCAATAATATCAGCGATAGTGATGATTTTGATGTCAAACTTCCGGGCAAATTCTATTAATTCAGGCACACGAGCCATAGTTCCATCATGATTCATTATTTCACATATCACTGATGCCGGATACAGTCCGGCCATTCTGGCCAGGTCTATCGATCCCTCTGTGTGTCCGGCTCTTCTAAGAGTACCTCCTTCCCGGTATCTTAAAGGGAATATATGGCCTGGTCTTCTAAAATCAGCAGGCACACTATCACCCGCAATAAGCGCTTTGACGGTATCAGCCCTTTCATGGGCAGATATACCGGTAGTAGTTGTCTTGTAGTCAACCGACACTGTAAAGGCCGTTTCATGATTATCCGTATTTGCCATGACCATAGGTTTTATATCCAGCCGATCCAGAGTCTCGCCTTCCATAGGCACACAAATGAGTCCCCGAGCGTGAACTGCCATAAAGTTGATGATGTCTGGTGTTGCTTTCTCTGCCGCTATGATTAAATCGCCTTCATTTTCTCTGTCCTCATCGTCAACCATAATAACCATTTTGCCATCTCTAATATCGTTTATTGCTTCATCTACACTGTTAAACATACTTACGCCCCCTTAAATAAATCCATTTTCAGCCAGGTACTTATAGTTAATACCTTTGGTGGACTTTTCCTCACTGCTTCTCGTGATCAATTTTTCTATATAACGTCCAACTATATCAGTTTCCAGGTTGACTCTGTCTCCTTCCCCTTTCCACCCTAACACGGTCAATTTTGAGGTATGAGGTATTAATGATACCGTAAAGCTGTCCTCTCTTACCTCTATTACTGTCAGGCTTATCCCATCCACCGCTATTGACCCTTTAGCAACTACATATTTTAAGATCTCCGGCCCTGCCTTGATCCGATAGGCAATAGCGATATCTTCGGGGATTTTACTGATAATAGTTCCGACACCATCAACATGGCCCTGAACCAGATGTCCTCCTAACCTGTCAGCCAGCCTTAGAGCTCGCTCCAGATTAACGCGACTACCGTTGTTCAAAGATTTGAGGGTAGTCCGCTCATATGTTTCCGGCATCACATCAGCTGCAAAATGACTGCTGGAATGCTCGGTAACAGTGAGACAGACACCATTAACAGCAATGCTGTCACCTATCTTAACATCCTCCAGTGCTATGGCCGCCTGAATGGATATTTGAAACGACTGCCTGCCCCGACTGATTTTTTTAACTGTGCCAATCTCCTCTACAATACCAGTAAAAATACTATTACCTCCCAATTTCTGTATCTATTATTGTGAGCTATCCTGTTTGTTATTAACCGTTGATTATCATGGTTGATCCGGAGCCGCAGTAATTAGTACATCCTTTTCAAAGCTCTGAACATTTATGATCGTAAACTGCGAAGCCTCACTCATAAATTCGTATCCATCCCCGCCGACTGGTGATGGCGCTCCTCGCCCGCCAATTATCTTGGGAGCAATGAACCAGTACAACTTATCTACCAATTTCTGTTTAATAAACGAGGCATTTATTTCGGCTCCTCCTTCGACCAGGACGCTGGTAATTTCCCGACTGGCCAGAATTGACATAACTGTCGAAAGCGGTACCTGGTCTTCTTCCAATTCAAGTTTGATTATTTCCACTCCCAGAGCAGCTAAATCCTGAGCCCTTTTATCATCACTGTCTGTTCCACAAAATATTATGGTAGGCTGCTCTCTGCTGCTCCTGGCAATTACACTGTCCAGAGGCAATTCTAAACAACTGTCTATGATTAATCTAATCGGGTCTCTTCCTGCCTCTTCATCCAGTCTGGTATTAAGACGGGGGTTATCCGCCAGTACGGTCCCTATTCCCACCAGTATGGCATCATAAGTGTTCCGTAAGCGGTGCACATATTTTCTTGCCTCTGGCCCGGTGACCCACCTGGAATCACCGGTACGAGCCGCGATCTTCCCATCCAGGGTCATAGCTGTTTTGATTGCTACAAAAGGTATCCCCTTTTGTATATGTTTGAAAAATATTTCGTTTAAATATACTGCGGCCTCTTCCATAACTCCAACCCTAATTTCGATACCAGCCTCCTGGAGTATTTTTGCTCCTTTACCTGCTACTTTGGGATTAGGGTCCAAAACGGCTATAATGACTCTCTGTATTCCCGCTTCAATGATTGCGTCCGTACAGGGTGGAGTTTTGCCATGATGACAACAGGGCTCTAATGAAACATAAAGGGACGCTCCCCGAGCCTTATGCCTGGCATTCTTTAAGGCGTGTATCTCAGCATGGGGTGTTCCCGCTTTTTGGTGATACCCTTCGCCGATTATTTGTCCGTCTTTAACTATAACCGCTCCTACCATAGGATTGGGACTGGTTCTTCCTCTAGCTTTTGATGCCAGTTCTAAAGCTCTTTGCATATATTTCTGGTCGAATTCATTCAACTGCAATTCACCTCTAAATAAAATAAACCCGATATTTCATCGGGTTTTGGCCATAGGATAATGAACCTGCTTATGGGCAGGCTTAAACTATCCTTCTTCTCCCATCCAGACTATAACTGTCGGCTCCGGACTCTCACCAGATCCTGCCTTTATCAAGGCTCGCGGGCTGTAACCGCCGATAGGGAATTTCACCCATCCCCGAAGAAAGTATTAGTGTTCTATATTTTTTTGTTATTACATATTATCATCTCATCTAATAATGGTCAAGCAGAGCCGCATCACGCAAGGTTTTTATAGCCAATCCTGCATCGCTGGCCCCAAAAATGTAAGATCCTGAGACTAGTACATCACATCCGGCTTCGACTACCTGTCGGGCAGTTTTATCATTGATTCCTCCATCAACCTGCACATAAGCTCTGGAACCACAGCTGTCCATCATTTCTCTGACCTGCTTGAGCTTGCGAATTACTGTGGGAATGAATTTCTGCCCTCCGAACCCGGGATTTACACTCATAAGCAACAGCAGGTCAACCTCTTCGATAATATTTTCCAGTACATTTACCGGGGTAGCCGGGTTAATGGCTACTCCTGCCTTTAAACCATGATCTTTTATCAGACTGATCACCCGATGTAAATGGGTGCAGGCTTCACTATGGACCCCGATCAAGTCAGCTCCTGCATCTGCGAAGGCTGGTATCATTTGTTCAGGTTTTTCGATCATTAAATGGACATCCAGAAAAAGGCGGGTATTCTTCTTGATTGCGGCGACTACGGGAGGCCCAATGGTAAGATTAGGAACAAAATGCCCATCCATGACGTCTATATGCAGCCAATCAGCTCCGGCCTCTTCCACCCTCTTTATATCATCCTGCAGGCAGGCAAAATTGGCGGATAAAATTGAGGGGGCAATCAGTATCATTTGTAACACCTCTCGCTGCTAATTACTTCTTCTAACATACTAATATAATTATTATACCTGAAATCAGGTATCCTTCCTTCTTCATGAGCTTGCTTTACTCCACAAGTTCTTTCTTTATAATGCAGACAGTCTCTAAATTCGCATAAATCTGTATATTGATCAAAATCCGGATAATGCAGGGCTACCTCTCTTCTGGTAATAGACGGCATATCTACAATACTGAACCCGGGTGTGTCGGCAATATAACCCCCGGTTGGCAGTGGAAATAATTCCACATGTCTGGTAGTATGCTTGCCTCGCCCAATTTTAGAGCTGACTTCCTGGGTCCTGATCTTTAAACCCTCACTCAGTGCATTTAAGAGGGTTGATTTCCCTGACCCTGATGGACCGGCCATAACTGCTACTTCTCCTTTAACTGCATCGAGTATCTCCTGGATTCCGCAGCGGGTTTTGGCGGAAGATAGAATAAAATTAAACCCAGCCATCGGGTAGTAGGCTTTTATCTGTTTGGCCTTCTCGCTTTCGGGTATGTCACATTTATTAAGGACTATAATCGGCAGGAGCCGATTATAATAGCTCAGAAATAGCAAGCGATCAAGCAGCATTGGGGTAGGTGCGGGACGATCATGTGCAAATACAAGGATCACCGCAGTAACATTAGCTATTTTCGGCCGATATAGTTCATTTTCTCTGGGTAATACCTCTTCCATTATTCCGCGATCATTGTCTAATATGGTAATAACAACTTTATCACCGGTCAATACCTGCTGCTTGAGCTTTCCTCTCAACTTGCATTCATATATACTGCCATCTTCATTATTTTTAACGTAATAAAAACCAGCAATCTTTTTTATTATAATGCCTTTCATTTGATTGGCAGTCATGTAATGCCTCCCGTTTTTTTCCTACAAATTGATGGAATCGTATTCCTGACCGTTTAATCTAACTACAGCTTTACCAGTGCCAAAATAATTTATAGCAACATTAACTTTATCTCCGGCGGGATGATATTCATTATAAACCTCGCGCTCACCCTTAGCATCATTTACTGTCACCTGAACATTGTAGTAGTCCTCATCATCTGGTATATTGATCTTCACCACCCTGGTTTTTGCCACCGGTCCTGGTCCTTTGCTTATGGTGAGATTGACTGAACTTCCCTCATCAAGCAGTACCCCAGCTGCTGTGTCCTGCTTGATTACATAATTATTATAATACTCCTGGTTTTCCTCGTAGTTGATATTTCCCGGCAGCAGTTTCAGTGCCGTCAGTGCTTCCTGAGCTTTACCCAGCTCCATACCGATCAGGTTAGGCATGGATACCCGGTCGGGGGCTGGCCCCTTGCTGACCATCAGGTTAATGGCGCTGCCTTTTTTATATGAGGTGCCATACCTCGGATCTTGGGACATAACTATATTTTCCTTATATTGGTCATCATATTCTTCATCTATCAGTCCAACTTCAAATCCAGCATTGCTTATGGCGACTTTAGCATCCGCAACTCCTTTACCCACCAGATTAGGAACCGACTCCAACTGCGGCCCATCGCTGACCGTAACCTCAATATTAGCTTTCTTTTTTACCTTCAGCCCCTGGACTGGCTTCTGGCTTATTATCCGGTCCTTCTCAATTTCATCATCAAAGTTGCGCGCCTTTATGCTCATGGTCAAGCCGTTGTCCAACAAAGTTTTATTCGCATCCTCCATGGTCATCCCTACAATATCTGGAACTACTATTTCTTCTCCGAAAAATGATGCACTGAATACATATGCAACACCTGACAGAAAGCCTATCAGGGCTGCCAATATCAATACAATGCCTACTGGACTTAATTTCCTTTTTTTTGCCAAGGTATCACCTTCCCCACCTTCATGAGGCATGAAGCCATTATTGACACTCACTTCCCCATTGCCTCTAGTATGCATGTTGGCCTGAACCTGTAAGAGGTCTTCACTCATCTCCCATGCTGACGCATATCTATGGGATGGCACTTTTTCCATAGCTTTGAGAACTATTTTTTCCAGAGGTAAAGGAATGAGAGGATTACTGATGCGAGGAGACTGGGGTTCATCATGGATATGTTTAAGTGCTACTGTTATCATGCTCTCAGCATCAAAAGGCGGTTTAGCGGTAAGCATCTCATACAATACACATCCCAGCGAGTATATGTCGGTAGCAGGGCTTACTGAATCTCCTTTGGCCTGTTCAGGGGAAATGTAGTGTACCGATCCTTCGATATCTCCACCAAAGGTTATGGTTTTCTTGTTGACTGCTTGAGCTATTCCAAAATCAGCAACTTTCACAGTTCCCTGAGTAGTGATCAATATATTATGAGGTTTTATATCACGATGTATGATTCCCCGCTCATGGGCGTGCTGAATCCCATAACATATCATTATTGCTATATCAACCGCCTTTTTTACCGGCAGCGGTGCCTGCTCATTTATGATACGCTGCAGGGTCTGACCCTCAATGTATTCCATTACGATATAATGAATGCTTTCTTCTTCTCCTACATCAAATATATTGACAATGTTAGGATGTGACAGACGGGCTGCTGCAAGAGCTTCGGTCCTGAATTTGTGAACAAAACTTTTATCCTGGGAAAATACTTCTTTAAGTATTTTAACCGCCACTATCCTATCCAGTATCCGGCAATGAGCAGTATATACGTCTGCCATACCGCCTTCACCGATTTTTTCCTTTAATTCATATCTTCCGCCTAATACAGTGCCAATCAAAGTTGTAACCCCCTATTACACTAGTATCAGTATTAACGTGATATTATCATAGCCACCATTATCAAGAGCGCTGGCCACCAGTTTATGGGCTGCTCCTTCAATGTCAGGTCCAAATGCATTAATGGTCGATAATATCTCTTCTTCATCCAGCATATCGGATAACCCATCTGTGCAAAGCAGGATGATATCACCTGGAATAACTGTTTCGGCCAGGTGATCCGTCACGATCTCCTCTTCAATACCCAATGCCCTGGTGAGCACATGATTATAGGCATTGTTGCTCATCTCTTCCGGTTTAAGGAGCCCGTCTTCCAACATTTGCTCAGCTAGAGTATGGTCTCTAGTCAACTTTCTTATCCCGGTTTTATTTATTAGATACAGCCTGCTGTCCCCCACATGGGCAATAAGCAATTCCAACTCAGTCAATATGGCGGCGGTTATGGTAGTACCCATTTCGAAAAGTTCCGGGTTTTCTTTGCTGCTGGAATTAATGACTTCATTAGCTCTTATTACGCAACGGGTTAACCATTTAACCGGCTCCTGTCGGTCAAAAGCAGCTAAGGAATCCTTGAACACTTGTATAGCCAGGGTGGAAGCTACGTCTCCCCCTTTATGACCTCCCATGCCATCACAAACTATAAAAAGCCCTATCTTTTCATCTATCAAAAGACGGTCTTCATTTGATTTCCTTACCAGCCCAATATCTGTTAATCCTGTTGCACGCATATTCATGACTCCCTAAAAAGAAAATGAAACCACTAGTTTTTATTTCTATAGATGTTAGGGTCAGATCTCAGCTGTCCACAGGCAGCCATAATATCCGCACCCATCTCATCTCTTACCGTCACATTGATTCCGCCCTCCATCAGCCAGTTGTAAAATTGCTGAATTTTATGTCTGGACGGCTTTTTGAAATCGAGACCGACAACTTCATTATATGGGATTAGATTTACATTGGCCAGCAGCGGTTTAATTAATGTAATCATATTCTCCGCGTCCCGCCTGCTAATATTTACTTCATCCAGCATCACATATTCAAAAGTCACTCTGCGATTAGTTTCAGATATATAATACTCTATCGCATCTTTCAATGTATCCAGAGAATATTTTCGGTTTAGAGGCACCAGTTGATTTCTCAATTCATCATCACAGGCATGCAGAGAAACAGCCAGAGTGACCTGCAGTCCTTCCTGCGCTAATCTCCTAATGCCATTTACTTCCCCGGATGTAGATACCGTCATATGCCTTTGTCCAATATTTACACCCTTGGGGTGATTGAGCATGTGTATCGACTTGATCATCTCATCATAATTAAGTAACGGCTCTCCCATGCCCATGTACACAACATTAGTAATAATATTTTCTTCGTCGGTTCTCAGTTTCCTCTTTATCTCTCTTTTTGAGCCCAATACCTGCCCGATTATTTCATAGCATTCCATATTTCTTTGAAATCCCGACTGTCCGGTAGCACAAAAACTGCAGCCAATTGGGCAACCTACCTGAGTCGATACACATATGGTGTATCGGCTCTCTTTTTCCTGGCCCTGAGGTATCAATACAGTTTCGATTCTCTTTTTATCCCGCAGTTCCAAGAGGTATTTGCGAGTTCCATCAGCAGATACTCTCTGCTTTAATACCCGGGGGATGGATATTCTGGCAGTCAAATCAAGTTCTTTACGTAATTCCCGCGGCAGATCACTCATATCGTAAAATGAATTTATTTCTTTAGCGTATATCCACTTAAACAGCTGTCTGCCCCTAAAGGCAGGTTCTCCCATTTCCATCATGTACTCTTGAAGTTCTTCCATGCTTTTGCCCAGCAATTCATCTTTGGTTGAGGAATTCATAGTTACTTACTTTATCCTCCTAACTAATGCATAAAACATTCCGTCCGTGTCATACTTACCAGGTATAATAGTCAACATACCTTTTGATGCCTGCAGCCTGTCCTTTTCATCCAGTCCCCAAAAACCTAGTTGTTCTTCAAAACCTTCCAGTATCAATGCCGGATCTTGAATGAGGTCCATTACCTGGTGTTCATTTTCATCCGGGTTGATGGTACAGGTCACATACAATAGGAGTCCACCCGGGGCCAGCATTTCTGCGGCTTTCCTGAGCATTCTTGCTTGTATTTCACAAAGTTCTCTAATACCCTCAGGCTCTTTTCTCCAACGAGAATCGGCTCGCCGGTTCAGAACTCCCAGGCCCGAACAGGGAGCATCCAGCAGTATGCGATCAGCTTTAGGCCTATCATCGCCTAAGTCAAATACATTTTGAACATTGGCGTCAACTATATCGATACCCAATCTCTGGCAGTTTTGCTTTAACATATCGCTCTTTTGAGGATACATGTCAATGGCCGTTATCCCCCCGGTATTATTCATATATTCTGCCATATGCGTAGTTTTACCTCCTACCCCGGCACATAAATCATATACTGCTTCTCCAGGCTGGGGATTTAAAATCGGCGCCGCGAGCATAGATGAATCATTCTGTACGTAGAAATAACCCCTTTCATAGGTTTTAAGCCTGACAATCGGGTTGTTCAGATCCTCGATAAGCACGCCCCAGGGAGTTCGCAAAGCAGGTCTACAGACTACTCCTTCTGACTCCAATGAATGTATTAGTTCATCTCTGGAACAACGCAGACTATTATTTCGGAAAATTAGAGGTACCGGGGTATTATCATATATTAGTAAATTTTTACTATCCTGTTCACCGTAAAGTTTTAAAAACAATTCTACCATCCATTCTGGATGAGAATAATACACTGCCAGATATTCCAACTCATCCTCAGGCCAGGTAAGCTTATCTTTACTGCGGGTTATATTGCGCAGTACAGCATTCACTACCTTGCCCAGAACAGCCTGTTTAGTCTTCAGACGGGTCAACTCGACCGCATCATTCACACAGGCGTAGTCCGGGATTTTATCCATAAACAGGAGTTGATAAACAGACATCCGCAGGATATTTCTAACCCAGGGATTCTGTTTCTGGATACCCTGCTTCACAAAAAGATTAAGCACCCAGTCCAGGCGCTTAATCATCCTAATAGTGCCGTTTACTATTTCACTTACGCTTCTTCTCTCCTGTATCGTCAACGCTGATGCAGACAATACCTTATCAAGGGCCAGATTAGTATAGGCACCCTTCTCACTCACATCATAAATTACCTTCAATGCTAATTCCCGGGTAGAACTTATACCGGAACCGGTTTTTTTCTCCAAACATTTCACCTCTACTGTATCATTTAATTGTCACTGCCGCCGGTAAATATCATCAAATAGTATAGCAGACTGGATACTGCGGATAAGGTGGCGGCCAGGTAAGTCAGGGCGGCTGCTCCCAGAACGCTCTTAACCCCCGGTAATTCGGCACCACTTACCAGCCCATTCTCACTTAACAATGCCACCGCTCTCCTGGAAGCATTAAGCTCTACCGGCAGAGTCACCAGGTGGAATAGAACTACCACTGAAAACAGGATGATCCCTAAATATACCATTCCCAGGTTGTTCAAGAAAAACCCGATCAGTAAAATCGGAAATGATGCTGATGATGAGAAGTTGGTAACAGGCACCAGTTTATGCCTTATTTCCAGCAGACCGTAGCGATCACGATGCTGTAATGCATGACCAACTTCGTGGGCGGCAACACCTATAGCTGATATAGAATCGCTTCCATATACAGATTCAGAAAGTCTAACCACTTTTGATCGTGGATCATAATGGTCAGATAAACTACCAGCTACCGGTTCTACTCTGATATTCATGTTGTTCCTTCTTAAGATAGTGCCGGCCACATCAGCACCAGTGGTCCCCCGGGACGAACGCACCTGGGAATACTTTTTAAAAGTGGCACTCACTTTATATTGTGCATAAATAGATAATAGCAGAGCGGGCAGGATAAATATTAAATATCCCATTATTTAACCCCTTTCACAATGGTTCTAAACGCCTGGTCAACTTGCTCCAGGCAAACATCAGTGTTAACACAAGGACCATAGGGCCTGGAATTCAAGACTCCCATCACCGGCAGTCCACCGGTATCCTGAATCCCTGCTGCCAGGTCTCTCTCACAGGCTACCGCGATAACTGCCCGTGGTCTGACTTCTTCTATCCATTTTCTGGCCAGGGTGCCGCCTGTTGCAACCTTCAATACAGCATTATATTTTAGACCCAGTTCCTTCAACTGCCCAATCGGACATTTGCCACAGTTCTTACAGTTATTAATATCAATAGTGATCTTGAACGGACAATCACTGTTCTGCAGACAATGCGGAAGCAGCATCAAGATTTTATCACCCGGCAGAATTCTCTTTGATGCTACTATATAATTATTTACCGAAATAAATGACTTCAATATTTTTTCTTTTTCCAGTCCCATCAACCTTCCGATAACCATGGCAATGGGAAACAACAGTTCATTAGCCCACAGAGTTATTTTTTCCATGGATGGCATATTCTTGGATCTTATGATCATAATAACCGTGGCCAGGATGCCGATACCCAGAATCAAAAATATTATTCCCAGGACTGCGGCTACTATTATCAGCATTATCTGGCTGATTATAATATCCCGGTTTACAATAACGTACCAGATCATCGCTGCCAGAGCCATTTCAAAGAGCAGGCTGGCAGCCAGCAAACCCACGTAAATTCGTTTTTTAGTTTCCACAGCTCAGCCTCCTTACCGGCCCAGTATCCTACCTGATATCCCCTTATATCCTCGCAGAAAATCAACTGCCTTGATGCGGTTTTTTCCCTCTTTCTGAACCTCGAGTATTTCCAGAAGTTTATCACCCGTTTTAACTACGAAACCTTCACTGCTCAGTCTCACAACCTGTCCAATTTCACCGTCAGTCGATTCATCTATGATACGAGCGGCAAATATCTTTATCTTTCTATCATCCAGCCAGGTATACGACCCTGGTGATGGACTCAAAGCCCTGATCTGATTAAATATTGCTCCGCTCGGCTCACTCCAATTAATTACTTCATCTTCCGGTTTCAACATATGAGCATAAGTAGCTCGACTATCATCCTGCTTCATCCTGGAGGCTGAACCCTGTTCAATTTCCTTTATAACCTGAATTAACAGTTCCGCGCCTATTTCAGCCAGAATATTTTCCAGTGTCCCATGGTCCATTTCGTCCCTTATGGGCAGCTCATACTGGGCTAATATATCTCCAGTATCCAAACCTTTATCCATATACATGATAGTAATGCCGGTAGAATCTTCCCCTGCCATTAAAGCCCGCTGTATAGGAGCTGCACCCCGATATTCAGGTAAAATGGACGCATGTACATTTATACAGCCATAAGTTGGATATTCTAGTATAGATTCGGGTATGATCTGGCCGTAGGAAGCCACTATTATAATTTCCGGATGCCATTCCCGGATTTTTGCCAATGCTTCATCTGATTTGATGTTATTAGTCTGGTAAATTTCCAGCCCCAGATGAAGTGCTGTTTCTTTGACAGGGGTGGTACTGAGCTTTTTTCCGCGGCCTCTAGCCTTATCAGGCTGGCTTACTACTCCAACTATCTGATGATAACTGCTATGGTATAGTTTTAATAGAGAGGGAACTGCAAATATGGATGTTCCCATAAACACTACTCTCATCTTGTAATCCTCCAATTTAAATGGGTTCTTTACGAGTCTCGATAGCCTTGTCTATGAATAGTATCCCATCTAAATGGTCGATTTCATGCTGAAAAGCTCGGGCCAGCAGACCAGACCCTTCCAGCGTGACTTCCTCGCCGTTGCGATCCAGGGCCTTTACCACAACTTTTTCGGCCCGCTTAACAATTCCTACGATGCCCGGGACGCTTAAACATCCTTCACTGCGTATAGCTTCTCCCTGTTGATCGATTATTTCCGGATTGATCAGCTCCATGAAATTGTCTCCGGTGTCTATTACTACCAGCCGTTTGGATATTCCTATCTGCGGGGCAGCCAAACCCACCCCATTTTCAGCATAAAGAGTATCCCTCATATTATCCAAAACCCGGAAAACTCCCTCATTTATCTTCGTAACCGGCCTGGCCTTAGCTCTTAACACTTCATCCGGCGTAGTCACAACCTGGTAAACTGCCATTGACCTGATTCCTCCTTATATCATGTTCAAGGGATTAATTTCTATTCCCAATCTTTGGCCCTTTGTGGTACCTTTATCCAAAATTCTTTCCCCTATGCTTTTTAATAATAACATATTATCGCATTTTAATATTAGCTGCTGGCGATATCTCTTTCTTAATTTATAAATGGGACAGGGTGCTGGACCCAGGATATCGATAGCATCTTCCCTGGCATCTATATAATCGTTTATCTGCTGTATTAAAATATCTGCAGCTTGTATAAGCTGCTCTTCATTTAACCCGCTCAGTACTATCCTCATGATGTTCGTAAAGGGAGGATAATTTAATAGAAACCGGTTGTGTATTTCGGCATTATAAAAGGCATTATAATCACTATCAACCGCCCAGCGAATAACGGGATGGTCTGGATTATAGGTCTGGATAACTACCTCTCCTGGTATATCACCCCTCCCAGCCCTTCCGGCTGCCTGCACCATTAACTGGAATGCTCTTTCACCAGCTCGATAATCAGGCATATTTAGCATGGCATCAGCACTTATGATTCCTACCAGCGATACCCCTGGAAAATCGAGACCTTTGGCTACCATCTGAGTACCAACCAAGATATCGATCTCATTATTTTTCATGCTGGCCAGAATTTTTTCCTGATTGCCTGCATTTCTGCTGCTGTCCACGTCCAGCCTTGCTATTCTGGCATCGGGAAACATGTCCCTAATTTCTGCTTCGACTTTTTGAGTCCCAAATCCCGTCAAATCAAGGTAATTACTTCCGCAACCTTTACAACTGCTGCTTATCTTCTCCTGATAATTGCAGTAGTGACATAAATTCATCTGCAGATCCTGGTGATAGTTGAGGCTCACCGAACAAGCCGGACAGGTAAGTACCTGGCCGCAACTCCTGCATATGGATATGGGCGCATACCCTCTGCGATTAAGAAAGAGTATACACTGGCCGTTGTTATTTAAGGCAGTGCGTATTTTTTCTGCCATAAATTCTGATACTGCCTTATTATTTCTATTCGCCTTTCTTATATCGTGGATATGAACAATTGGGCTGCCCAGATTACCTATACGTCGATTAAGCTGCAATAATTCAATTTCACCCTGCATGGCTCTATAATATGTATCCAGTGATGGGGTAGCACTGCCATATACAATTATCGCCTGATCTTCTTCAGCTCGCCTGCGAGCTACTTCACAGGCTTGATATTTTGGGTTTTCTTCTTGCTTATAAGTATTTTCATGTTCTTCATCGATAATCATTAAACCAATATTGTTCAGGGGAGCAAAAACTGCCGATCTGGTGCCCAAGACCAGACTTACTTCTCCATTATTTATGCGCTTCCAGGATTCGTAGCGTTCACTGCTTCTCATGCTACTGTGAAGTACAGTAGTGTTGGGAAATCGGCTTATAAAATTTCCCATCAAATGACGGGTCAATGCTATCTCGGGCACTAAGACGATTGCACTTCTTCCTGTTTCCAGGCAACTGTGTATAGCCTGTAAATATACTTCTGTCTTACCACTGGCTGTGACACCGTGCAGCAGGAATTCCTTATACTCCCCGCAGCTTATTCCCCTGCTGATTTCTTCCACCACCCGTTTTTGTTCATCCAATAGATCGTGATAAACAGGGAGTTCAACATTGGCTTTCCGGCTTGTTGTGATATATCCCTTATGGAGCAAGGCTTTTATGGTGCTGGATGGGTAATCTTTATCAACTGCTGTCTGCTCAAGTTCACCCCGGGCCAGTATAGCCTTAAGCAAGTGTGCCTGCCTGGGTGCCGTCTTCTCCAATCTATCTATATCGATATCCGGGTCACGCCTGACAGCCTGATACATAACGCCATTCTTATCGGGTCGGGTGGGGGTGTATTTCCCAATGACCTCTATCAAACCATGATCTATCATCGCCTGCAGGGTAGGCCGGTCAGCTAAATTTACAGCATCTGAAAAACGGATAGGCTTACCCTCAGATAATTCTTCGATTATCTTTAGCGGGGGTCCAATAGACAGTTCATGGATAGTGCTTTCCATCTCTTCCTGGCTTACCAGTGGGACTATCCATTTACCCTTTTTGCGGCTTAATGCCGGTGGTATCATGCTTCTAAGAGCTGTTGATATAGGACAGATATAAGTGTCAGCCATCCACTCGGCCAGTCGGTATAATTTACGGCTGAACACCGGATCTACATCTAACACCTGGAGAATCGCTTTGACCGATAAATCTATTTCCTGACCAGATGGTTCGCTGATAATAAATCCTTCTACATTGCGGCTGCCCAGTTCAATCAGCACTCGCTTTCCATACTCGGCTTCATCGGCTAGTTGCTCGGGCACTGCATAAGTATATACAGATGCTGTATTTTTTAAAGGTAAATCTACCAGGATTTCAACCGTACTCATAGTCCATCCTCCCGGTAATAATTATTTAAGTTATTAATAAACAAACCGCAGATAAAGACAGTTCTTCACCAAAACAGGAAGTTCTGTTCCATCTGCGATCAATCGTTTTTAGAAATTATATACCTGCCTGTTCTTTTAATGTATCAGCCTTGTCTGTATTTTCCCAGGTAAAGTCCTCTTCATTTCTTCCGAAATGCCCGTAAGCAGCCGTTTTCTTATATATTGGCCTGCGTAATTTCAGGTCCCTGATGATAGCCGCGGGACGTAGGTCAAAATTTGCTTTGATGAGATTGATGATCTCCCCTTCTGGTATCTTGCTGGTGCCAAAAGTCTCCACCATTATGGAAACAGGATTAGCCATGCCAATGGCATAAGCCAGTTGGATCTCACAGCGATCCGCTATTCCAGCTGCTACTATGTTCTTGGCTACATACCGGGCAGCATAAGTAGCTGAGCGGTCAACCTTGGTAGGGTCTTTACCCGAAAATGCACCCCCGCCATGTCGGGCCATTCCGCCATAAGTATCAACGATAATTTTTCTTCCCGTCAATCCAGAATCACCCTGCGGACCTCCAATAACGAATCGCCCGGTAGGATTAACATAATATTTGGTGTTATCATCCAGCATTTTCCCGGGGATGACATCTTTAACTACATGTTCCAGAATATCTTTAAAGATAGTCTCATTGTCAGCCTTCGGGCTGTGCTGAGTCGATACTACTATAGTATCTATTCTAACTGGCCGATGATCATCGTATTCTACAGTCACCTGAGTTTTTCCGTCCGGTCTTAAATAAGGTATAATGCCTTCCTTGCGGACCTGCGTCAGCCTTCTGGCTAATTTGTGAGCCAGGTATATAGGCATCGGCATGAAAGCCTCGGTCTCGTTGGTTGCATAGCCGAACATCATGCCCTGGTCGCCTGCCCCAATGGCTTCAATAGCAGTATCATCCATCTCTCCCCGTTTGGCTTCCAGTGCCCGATTAACACCCATAGCTATATCAGGAGATTGCTCATCTAATGAGGTCAGCACCGCACAGGTATCACAATCAAAGCCATATTTGGCCCTGGTATACCCTATTTCGCAAACAGTATCACGGATCAATTTAGGTATGTCCACATAACAACTGGTAGTGATCTCTCCGGCAACAAAGACTAGTCCGGTAGTCACCAGCGTCTCTGCCGCTACTCGACCGTATGGATCCTGTTCAATAATGGCATCAAGAATGGCATCCGATATCTGGTCAGCCATTTTGTCAGGATGTCCCTCCGTAACAGATTCCGAAGTAAACAATCTTTTGGACACGTTATCATCTCCTCGCAGTGGTCTAGTTTAATAATTCCACAACACTATCAATGATAGAAGCTGCGACTTCTTTCTTGCTCATTTTAGGTAAATCCCTCTTTTCACCTCTTCGGTGAATTATGGTAACTATATTAGTATCAGCTGCAAATCCTGCCCCTTCCTGAGTCACATCATTAGCTACGATGAAATCCAGGTTCTTGCTCTCCAGCTTCTTTTTGGCATTTTCTATAAGATTCTGAGTTTCTGCAGCAAATCCGACCATGATCTGGCCAGGTCTTTTAGCTTGTCCCAGAGTCTTTAAAATATCTGGTGTACCCACCAATTCTATAATCAATTTATCTGAGTTGTTGTCCATTTTCTTTATTTTTTGATCTGCGGCCCTGGCTATTTTAAAATCGCCAACGGCAGCCGCACCAATAATAACATCGCAAGCAGGCTGGTATTGTAGCATAATTTCACACATTTCTTCTGCTCCCCAGGTGGATATGTACTTAACTCCGGACGGGGGAGTGAGGGAAGACCGGCCGCTGACTAGAATTACATCGGCCCCCCTGCTGGCAGCCTCTTCAGCAATATCAAAACCCATTTTACCCGTACTGCGGTTGGCAATAAACCTTACCGGATCAATATCTTCACAAGTAGTACCGGCATTTACCATCAGTCTTTTTCCCCTTAAGTCCTGTTTGGGGTTAAGCATTCTCATTATCTTCTGATAAATAGTATCGACTTCCGGCAACCGTCCAGGTCCACTGCTGCCGCAGGCCAGAACTCCACTGGCTGGATCCATGATTTCATAATCATACCTGGCCAGTCTCTCAAGATTATCCTGCACCACCGGATTCTTATACATATTGGTGTTCATAGCTGGTACCACCAGTACCGGAGCTGTGTTAGCCAATACTACCGTCGAAATCAAGTCATCGCCAATCCCATGAGCCATTTTTGCAATAATATTCGCTGTTGCAGGTGCTATAACCAGTAGATCCAACTGTTCCGCAATCCCTATATGCTGAACTTTCCACTCGTGTGAATCCTGCCACAAATCAGTTATCACTTCTCTATCAGATAGAGTTTTAAAAGTCAGCGGTGTAATAAACCTGGTTGCGCTTTCCGTCATCATAACTATCACGTCTATATCATCTTTTTTAAGTCTGCTGACCAGTTCTGCGATCTTGTATGCTGCTATACCACCTGTTACACCAATGCCAACTGTCTTTGACATGCCTATCCTCCTTAATGTCCGGGTATCAGTCTATTTTGACTTTTCCACCCATTATGTCCTCCAAAGCTTCGGTCACCATAGTCGATAATCGATAATCTTCATCTTTCTTCTTTTCGGACAAATCACGAGCTCTTTTGGCGACAGCTACAACTACCGCATATTTACTATCAGCAATATTTATCAGGTCTCTTGTGGAAGGAGGTATCATCTATAAATCACCCCAGACTTAAATTATTTAACTTGCATCGTTCAGCTTGAATTATAGAACGGACTTTTTCGACTGCTTCATCTATACGGTTATTAATTACTACATAATTATAATACTTTATATGAGCCATCTCTGCTTCACAAGTAGCCAAACGTAAATCAATGCTCTCCTGGGAGTCCTGCCCCCTGGTGCAGAGACGTCTGGCAAGTTCGTCGAGATTGGGCGGAGATAGAAATATGAAGACTGCTTCAGGCATTTTATTTTTTACCTGCAAGGCACCCTGTATATCAATTTCCAGAAGCACATCAAATCCTTTACCCAATTGTTCCAGAACAAAATCCCGGGGAGTCCCGTACCTGTTAGTGTATACATTTGCCCATTCCAGCAATTTATCATTCATTATCATATCTTCAAATTCAGTGTCATCGACGAAGAAATAGTCTTTACCGTGTATTTCGTCTCTTCTCGGTTTTCTGGTAGTAGCAGATATTGATAAACAGATATCTTTCATTGTCTTCAGTAAAGCTTCTTTAATAGTCCCTTTACCAACCCCTGAGGGTCCCGATAGAACAAATAGTATCCCCTTTTTCTTACGCAAATTATACACATCCTATTAGCCGCTTTTTCCTTATACTTCCTCATTGCTTTCTTTGGAAGTAAGTCGGTTAGCTACTGTCTCCGGTTGAACCGCAGACAGGATCACATGAGAACTATCGGCTATAATAACGGCCCTGGTTCGACGACCATAAGTGGCATCAATCAATATCCCTTTTTCGCGAGCTTCCTGAATAATACGTTTGATAGGAGCAGATTCAGGACTTACTATGGCCACAATCCGATTAGCCGCTACGATGTTACCAAACCCTATATTAACCAATTTAATATCCATACTCATCCGGTTTTACCGGCCACCTCCCAGCTATTCTATTCTATGTTTTGTAATTGTTCCCTTATTTTCTCAACTTCAGCTTTAACATCCACAACAATTTGACTCATTTTTAGATCACTGGACTTTGAAGATATGGTGTTTATTTCTCTGAACATTTCCTGAACGAGAAAGTCGCACTTGCGGCCCACTGCATCATTTATGGCCAGCAGATCCCTTAAGTGTTGTACATGACTCTGCAGTCTGACAATCTCCTCGGTTATGCTGGTTTTGTCAGCAAATATGGCAACTTCCTGCAATAGTCTGTTCTCATCCAGCATTTCCTGATCCAGAAGTTCCAATATTCTGGACTGCATTTTATTACGGTATTCAACCTCCACTGCTGGGGCTCTCTCTTCCAGTTCTCTGGCATAGGATGATATCAGATTATTGCGGGCGAGGATGTCCTGGACTAGATTTTGCCCTTCCTTCTCCCTCATATCCAATACCCCGGTTACAGCAGTTTGTACCGCTTTCTGCAGTATCTCCCAAAGTAATTCCAGGTCTTCCTGCTCATCCTGCAGGTTAAATACTTCCGGCAGTCTAAAAACGTCAATAACCCTGATTTCCTTAGAAATATTTAGATTTTCAGCTAATTCTTTCAAATAGTTATAATACGCTAAAGCCAAACCTTTGTCAACCTTAAGAGTCCTCCTGGAATCATCTGTTTTGTCGACATTAATGTTTACTTCTATCCTGCCCCGTTGTATATGTTTTTTGATTTCCTCTTTGATCTTTTCTTCTAGAACACTGTATCTACGTGGCATGCGAATATGAGGATCGAAGAAACGGTGATTCACTCCTCTTATCTCACAGCTTATTTGATAACCTCCTTCATCTATCTGACTGCGACCAAAACCTGTCATGCTTCTTACCATAAGCCACTACCTTTCCCTGTTGTATTATCTGGTGCCAGGCACCGTTCTGCTAAGCTTGTCTTAATATATTATAAGTCATGAGCTATGCAAATATATAATAACAATGAACCAGATGGTATTTCAATACAGGATCTTTACTATTTATAATTAGATCCTATCCACAATTAGCAGCAAAGATTCATGTCCTATCAGGCAAAATCAGCTTTATTATCAAGCTTCATCACTCCTACAATCTTCCTGGATTGAAAAAGAATATATTTCCACAGCAATTTGATTCCTGCCAGTATCAATATAACCCCCCACTGCCATAATTCCAAACCTACCGTATTAAATACGTTTTGCAGAGCAGGGAGATATAATACCCCCAGGTGCATCAGGATTGAACATCCTACAGCGTACAAGAGAAATTTATTACCCATCATACCTAGCTCAAAAGGCGTAAACTTTTCAGATCGGCATTCAAACACATAAAATAATTGAGCAAAGACCAGCGTGGTAAAGGCCATGGTCCTGGCAGTATCGATATCGGCCAGATTATTCCAGCGGCAGTATATTAACCCGATGGTAAATGCCAGCAGTGTTACCGTGGTTATATATACTCCCCGACCCACGATTGTCCAGCCCAGACGGTGGGAGAATATGCTTTCTTCTCTAGCACGCGGTTTTCTATTCATTATACCAGGTTCTGGCGGTTCCAAACCAAGAGCCATGGCTGGCAGACCATCGGTCACCAGATTAACCCACAGTATTTGTATCGGAAGCATAGGTAGGGGAAAACCTAGCAAAGTAGCTACAAACATTACCAGAACTTCACCTATGTTACATCCCAGCAGATATCTTATAAATTTACGTATATTATCATATATCGCTCTGCCTTCGTATATAGCCCTCACAATTGTGGAAAAATCATCGTCAGCCAGGACTATAGACGATGCTTCCTTGGTAACCTCAGTCCCTGCAATCCCCATAGCTATCCCAATGTCAGCTGCTTTCACGGCCGGGGCATCATTAACACCATCTCCAGTCATAGCTACGATATGTTTTTTCTGCTTGAGTGCTTTCACGATTCGATGTTTGTGCTGTGGTGTTACCCGTGCAAATACCCGGCTGCTGATTGCTGCACCAGACAACTCGTCATCAGATATCCTATCTATCTCACTACCGCTAATAACTCTTCCGGTGGATCCAATCCCTACCTGGGCAGCTATTGCACGGGCAGTTTCAGGATGGTCACCAGTAATCATAATTGGGATGACCCCTGCGCTCAGACATCTTTCTACTGAAGCAGCTACTCCAGGACGTGGCGGATCTATAATGCCGCATATGCCTATCAAAACCAGATCCCTTTCCAGCTCTTCATCGCCAAGTTTATTATAGCTGTCGTCCAGGGTTCTACAGGCGAAGGCAAGTACCCTCAGGGCATGGGTGCCCCACTGATCCTGCAGGGCCAGTATCTTGTTTCTGTCAATTTCATTTATGGCCCTCACTTTTTGCTCAATCATAACTTTACTGCATCTGGGTAGCAGTATATCAAGTGAACCTTTAACTAGCAGCATGTGATCCCTCTTATCTTTTACTACCACGCTCATCCTTTTTCGATCAGAATCAAAAGGAACTTCACGCAATACCTGAGCCTTATTTTCAATACCCGCTTTATTGGCCATAACCAGCAGAGCTCCTTCAGTGGGATCTCCTTGTATCACATATTCGCCCTGTTTCTGTTCCAGCATCGAGTTATTACAATTAAGAGATATTTGCATCAAGGTTTCCAGTGCCTGGTCAGCTAAAGGATTTATATCCCTTCCATCTAATAGAAATCTTCCCCGGGGGTTATACCCATCCCCCTGAACTTCAATAACTTTGCTCATAGAAGCAAGTGCAGTTACCATCATCTTATTCTGGGTTAAGGTTCCAGTCTTATCTGAACATATCACCGTCGTGCATCCCAGTGTTTCAACTGCTGGCAGCTTTCTTACGATAGCATTTCTCTTGGCCATCCGCTGTACCCCCAGAGCTAGAACTACAGTTACGATAGCTGGTAGTCCTTCGGGAATAGCTGCCACAGCCAGACTGATACCGGCCAATAACATGGTCACCATGTCTTCCCCCCGGTATATACCTAGTGTCGCAACTACGGCACAGACAGCGATACATATAGCAATAAGCACTTTTCCTAAGTGATCGAGTTTTTTTTGTAAAGGAGTCATCGATGCTTCAGTCTCTTTAATTATTCTAGCGATTTGTCCGATAACTGTGCGGCTGCCCGTTTCTACAACTATAGCCTTGCCTCTGCCCCTGGTCACTGCTGTACCCATATATGCCATATTCTTGTGATCAGCTAATGGAGTATCAGGGTTCAATACTAGATCGGCATTCTTGGAAACTGGGTGTGACTCGCCAGTTAATGTAGACTCATCTATCTCCATGCTGAACGTTTCCAGCAATCTTAAATCTGCCGGTATTTTATCCCCGGTATTTATAATGACGATGTCTCCCGGTACCAGTTGTTCTGCTTTTATTCTTATCCGCTGACCATTGCGTACTACTAAAGCATGGGCCGAAGCTAACTTCTTTATCTCTTCCAGAGACCGTTCGGCCCGATATTCCTGGATAAATCCCAGAATGGCATTCAAAATCACTATAGCCATTATGGTTACAGCATCGGCCATAGCCCCCACGATGCCTGATATTACCGTGGCAGCAAGCAAAACCAGTATCATGGTATTCATGAATTGATCCAATAAAATTTTTACGGGGCTGATTCTTTTTTCTTCTTCGATTTTATTAACAAACATGGCCTGCAGGCGTCGGATTGCAGAATTACTTAGACCCATATCGGTGTCACTCTGCAACGCTCTTATTACTTCTCCTGCACTCTTCTCCTGCCAGCAGCTGTTTAGCATGTCTCAGCCTCCCAAGCCTTTTTAAAAAACTTTATTCACAAGTAAGGAATAAAAGAACCTGAGACAGGCACCTCTCAACACCCTCCTTCACCCAGAAACAAAAAAAAGCCGATATACGGCTTACTCTTACTCTATTATTTTTCTGTGGCTAAAGCTCAGGATTGATTCTCAGCACTCAGTACAGTGGCCCTAATTTTATGGCATTCTTCCAGAGTGAATTCTTCTTGTATCGGTACGGAAATGAACACTCTACCAGTGCTATCATAGAAAGTATCTCCTGGTTTAATATCGTCGAAAATACCATAGGATTTTAAAACAAAATCACTGACCCGTTCCCCAAATAAGATGACGGTTGAAGGATCCAATATCTCCACTTCCTCCAGCAAAAAAGGCAGACAACTTATTATACTATCATCCGCAGGCTTGATGGGAATGCCTTCACATGATTTACCTGAAAGCAAACAATTGTAGTCGCGGTCGATCAATTTCTTATTGTCCATGTAACAGGATGTATTGCTGCGTATAGCGCATGCTTTGGGCTGACAGCGCACCATGAAGGTATGGTATATTTTGCTGGTATTAAATTCGCTTTTTATCATTTCTCGCAACTCTAACAGTTTATCTGAATTCTGGGCAGCTTTGGTGTCATTTTCAAAAACTAATATTATATCTGGCTCCAGATCGCCTTTTCCCATAGAAGGTTTGCGAATGCAACTCAGTAATGACTTACAACGTTTACACTGGGCGATCCTGTCTTCCATTTCGATGATGAAACGAATATTCTGTTCTCTTCGCCCGTCTGCAGCCATCTCAGTTATCCCCTTCCATCAAAAACCGACTATTGCTGTTTTTCCCCTAATTTATATAAATATTCCCGGGTTCGGCTATTTATTCCCCAGGTAGAATCTGCTAGTTTTACGCTCAGATATTTCCGGATGTTAACATCCAGATCTGGATTAGCGTGATCCAACACCAAATAAAGAACTCTCAATATGTCTACTATATTTGAGAATAATCTTTCTGTTGGTATGTTTTTCATCAGTTGACCTTTCTTCCCATAATGATAAACCATCTTTTTGATGATCCACAGCATCTCCACATTCGACCATTCATCTTTTTCGATTATCTCATCCAATAGACTATCGGGTCCCATACTGAATTCCCTTTTTTCTAGATCTGTCCATTCCTGGCTTCCAAAGACAGTATCATCAATAGTAAATAATTCCTCGGCGAGATTTCTTTCTTTCACGTTCTTCCTCCCAAAGCATTTATCTTACAATTCTTCGCGCACCCACATAAGATCTGGAATAGTAACTCTCGGACAGCGATGTGAATATGACTCCACCGCTGCGAGGTGAGCTGGAATGAATAAAGCGGTTGTCACCGGCATAAATACCCGAATGGTCAATTCCTCCGCCATTGCAGGCAAAAAAGACAATATCTCCTATCGCAAGATCGGCCTTACTGACCGCTGTACCGTTCTGATACTGTCCTGCAGCTGTTCTGGAAAGCTGATACCCGCACTGTTTAAACACATATTGAACAAATCCTGAACAATCAAATCCAGACGGCGATGTTCCTCCATAGGAATAAGGAACTCCCAGGTACTGGCTGGCTATTTCAAGTATTCTCTGGCCATCGGCGATTGATCCTGAGCGGGATACTTCGACCGTTATATTTTCTGCTGTGGTATTAGCTGCTAGGGCTAGTTTCTGTCCGGAATAAATTGTGTCGCTGTTCAACCCGTTGATGCTCATTAACTGGCCGACACTCATAGAATACTTCTGGGCTATACCCCCCAGACAATCTCCTGTCTGCACGATATAAAATGATTCCGCCGCTGTTCCAACTTCAGTCCCAGTTGGTGCAGCAACTGCAGCTACCGGCGCCGCGCTAACAATATCTTTAACCTGAAGCTTCTGGCCTACCTGCAGAAAATCACTGCTCAATTGGTTAAGCTGCCTCAACGTCTCTACACTCATTCCGTAACGTTGTGCTATCAAACTCAGACAATCTCCCGACTGAACGATATAAGTGTTATTGCTTGATAAAACAGTAGCTGTACTCTCAGTCTGCGCGATATTTGCCTGGAGTATTAGCTTGTCACCTATATTTAATCTATCTGACTGGAGATTATTTAACTCCATTAGCCGATTAACCGACATCCCATGTTCGGTTGCTATTTTCCAGAGTGAATCACCTGATTTGACCGTATAAGTCGTTTCGAGGGCCAGGGTACTTGTACTACCAAGCAGGATAAAGATAACCAGCAACAGAAATATTTCGCTAAACTTCTTCACTTAATACCTAATCCTTTCCAAAACATTACCATTTATGTGAATGATTCTACAAGGATAGGCTTCTTTCCTGCTTGATGTATTTTTTTCTATTTATTTTTTACTTTTTTCGATTAATATATCCTTTTAGCTGATTGAACAATTGGATACTTATTCCACATGATCCAAGTTCATGGGAGTGCGTATTTCCAGTATTTCCGTGGAAATCGGAACCTCCAGTAACCAGCAGATTTCTCTCTCTACATAGTTCCATATATTTACTTATCATGCTTCGATTGTGTTCCGGGTAATATACTTCCAGCCCTTCCACGCCCATTTCAAGAATTATATCCACCATCTTGTCATTCTTTATTAACCCGGGATGAGCTAAAATACTTGCCCCACCCCCTTCTTTGATCAAGGCCAGAGCAGTCTCTGGTTCAAACTTGTATCTGGGCACATAGCCTGCTCGGCCTTTGCCGATATATTTATCAAACGCCTCTCTTTCAGAGGAGACATATCTTTTTTCCATAAGCGCCCGTGCGATGTGGGGCCTGGCTATCAGATCTTCGATAGCTATCTCCTGGACTCTGGCCAGGTCAATCATCATCCCCATGTTTCTAAGCTTTTTTACCATTTTTCTAGCCCTTTCAAAGCGGGCTTCTTTTATATCCTGCAAATGCTGATTCAGTTTCTGGTTAGAAAAATCAATATCATAACCCAGAATATGGATTTCATAACCATTCAGCTCAGTATTCATTTCTATAGCGGGCATGAAATCCAGTTCGATTTCATGGTTTTTTAAGTAATGTTCTGCAGTGATTAATCCCTCTACTGTATCATGATCACTTATGGCCATTCCGGCCAGATTAATTTCAATAGCTTTTGATATCACTTGTTCTGGAGTAAAGATCCCATCGGAAGCAGTAGTATGCACATGCAGGTCATAAAGTCCTTCATTAATATTGTTTGGATCGTTCTCTGCATCATCGCATCCGATAACAGGCATTATAATTCCTCCTATTTCAACCTAAAACCTGCGTTATAGTCCGCAGTGCATTTTCATATAAGATCATATCAATTTCGTTGGCATTGAATCCTCGTTTTTTTAATAGTTGTGGCCAGGCTTGATATTCTTGAATACCTGACATGACCACATGGTCCGCACCGTCAAAATCTGATCCTAGAGCCACATGTTGGACTCCAACCAGGTCTGAGATGTATACTATGTGATCTATCAAATCATCTATGGCAGGGTCATGATCCTTGACAAAATCACTCACCTGATTCACACCCACGATACCACCATTCTCCTTCAACGATATTAACTGCTGGTCAGTCAGGTTCCTGGGATGCTTACATAGAGCTCTCGCATTAGCATGAGTTACTATTAATGGTTGGCTATAGACTTCTAATAAATCAAAGAAACCCTTGACCGAGATATGAGCACCATCCAGTATTATACCCATTCTCTCCATTTCCTGCACCACTTCTCTCCCCCAGGAACTCAGGCCAGCGGCCTGTGGCCCTTCCCCAATTCCCTGAGCTAAAAGATTCCCATTATTCCAGGTCAAGCCCATGCTTCTCAACCCGGATTCATACAACGAATACAGAACTTCCATATCATTGCCCATAGCTTCGGCACCCTCCAGGTGAAGTATGCTTCCTATAGTATTATCTTCTAATTGAGCGTACAGATCATCTGTTGTTCTTATCGGATATAGGATATCCTTATTCCTGTCAATTTCATTTTGGTAAAATTTAATTTGCCGCTTTACTTTCTCCAGAGCAATAGAGCTTTCAATAGGCCCTACAAAAAGTGCCATGAACTGAATTTTGATCCCGGTTTTTACAGCTCTTTCCAAATCAAAATGTCCGGTATTATTACGCAATGACTCCTTGCGGCCATATATGGCCGATATCGTATCACAGTGCAGATCAATTACTTTCAAACCTAACCCCCCTCCATAAATGAAAGAACCTGCTGTATTAGCAGGCCTTTAAATACTAAAAATGTCTTTAAACCTTCATCCTTTATTAAAGAACTATCTTGGTTCGATGATCAACTTAATAGCAGTCCTCTCTTCCCCATCGATCATTATATCACAAAAAGCAGGTATACAAATCAGGTCCATTCCACTTGGTGCGACAAATCCTCTTGCTATTGCTATTGCTTTGACGGCCTGGTTTATTGCCCCTGCCCCGATAGCCTGAATCTCTGCTGCGCCTTTCTCTCGTAAAACCCCTGCAAGTGCTCCTGCAACTGAATTTGGACTGGATTTAGCTGATACTTTTAATACTTCCATCAGATACCCTCCCTCAAAAAGTTATACAAACCAGATAGGCTACCCTTTAAATCTATATTCTAAATAAGGGTAACAATTCCTTCTTTTTGGTAAAAAGTTTTGGATAATATTACATATTATTATTCGCTATAGGACACCGAAATCCTTTTTATGTCTCTCACTTTATCAGTTTCTTCATCCAGTTCTAAAACAACCCCTTCCAGCTGCGCTGGTCCGGAAGCTACTTCAAACCTGGCCGGTCTTCCGCTAAGAAACTTTTGAATAACGACATCCTTGCTCATTCCCAAAATGGAATCACTGGGCCCGGTCATGCCCAAATCCGTGATATAGGCAGTTCCCCCGGGAAGGATTCTTTCATCTGAGGTTTGTATATGGGTGTGGGTGCCCAGCACTGCACTGACCCTGCCATCCAAATAATAAGCGAAAGCCAGCTTTTCAGAAGTTGCTTCCGCATGAAAATCAACAATAATGAGGTCTGCTTTATCGTCGATTTCTGCGATTATTTCATCAGCAATTTGAAAAGGACAATCGAGATCAGATACAAAGACACGCCCCGATAGATTAATTACGGCTATGTTTTTATTAAAACCACCCTTATATATATGATACCCCTGACCCGGACAGGGACTAGGATAATTGGCTGGTCTTATCAATCGAAATTCCTCATCAATAAAGGTAAATATATCTTTATTATCCCATACATGATTGCCCATGGTCATCACATCTATACCAGATGCTATTATTTCATCCATTACCGCTCTGGTTAAACCTCTTCCACCAGCAGCATTTTCGGCATTAGCTATAGTAAAGGAAATTTCATACTCCCTTTGAATTTGTGCCAAACCCTGTTTAAGCGCCCTTCTACCTGGTCTTCCTACTATGTCTCCAATAACAAGAATATTCAATTATAACCCCCCGGTCGGAACTATTTGTTGAAAACAAGTACCCGACCATGATCCCTATAGGCTAGAAAATTGCTGGTACTCGTCTTTTCACGGTTTATTTTGTACAAAAGATTTTCTTTAATACGTTTTTTAAATACGTCTCCGGTAATTATTTTACCACTGTCCCTTATTATGAATTCATTAAAACATTTTTGCAACAGACCGGCAAAAACCTCTACTTCTCCTTCAGTCAGGCTTTCTACGTCCCGATGGTATTTCAGCAAGGTCAAATTGGACGTGCTGTATTCCTCAAACTCTAATTTTATTATACTTGTTTCTATGCCAGATAGTTTTTGAAACAATCCTACACATTTTATAGTCTGGGTAATAAAATTTTCCTGGCTTTCCTTTTCGATTTCACCTCGTAGAGCTGCTTCAATTTTAATTTCTCCGTTAGCTGCATCGTATTTTACCGCATTGAACTCAGGGTATCTTAATAGTACACTGATAAATATGTCCAGTCCTGCATTTTCTTCCATAATCATCTTCTCCTTATATATATCCTATAATCATGATTCTTTAATAGTAATGGAAATCCTGCTTTTAGGAGACTTGTAAAATATAGCAAATAGTGATTAAGGCCATTTTATCGGCT
>LNQE01001394.1_pt1 | contig 40378 bp, 40 predicted proteins | sample 603111 | NCBI WGS metagenome assembly LNQE01 (sample SAMN04260313, study PRJNA301899) | hydrocarbon metagenome | isolation source: hydrocarbon-contaminated ditch | place: Germany: Bremen | collected 1998
GGCAGATGATGATCACTCGTGCGTGCAACTTCACATACGCGTTCAAAGACGCATTTGGGCATCCACGAGATCATGGTTGTCTTTGTGTCGAGATCATGTCTCAGGTCACAGATCAACCTTCACTGCCCATATCAGCCTTGCCTATGGGTCTATGGGTTTTTCATGCTTTGGGCATGATCCCCGCCTGAGGATCATGGGCTCTTTGTGGTTTATTCCCGTATATACCACTAGGGCTGCAATTTTGAACTATCCTAATCAGCTGTCCCGGGGATAGGACCCCAGAACCTTGACCATTCCCGCTTTTTCCCTAATTTTCTCCAGGGCATCCAAAACCACGCTGTTATCCTGATGCCCTTCCAGGTCGATATAGAAGTAGTAGTCTCCCAGACCGCGACGGCTGGGCCTGGACTCGATTCTGGTCAGGTTTATGCTGCGTTGGGCGAACTCCTGCAATATGGAATAAAGTGCCCCCGGCCTGTCCTTAGCCAGATGGATGATGAGCGAAGTTTTGTCCTTGCCCGTGGCCCCGGGGATCTGCCGCCCTGCTACTATGAACCGGGTGACGTTTTCCCTCACATCCTGGACATCCCTGGCCAGGACACGGAGGCCGTATCTTTCTGCTGCGCCTGCGTCGGCAATTGCCGCCATCTCCCCAAATTCCTGGGCCAGGCGGGCGGCATGGCTGGTCGATCCCGTGGTCCTGATCTCCGCTCCCGGATAGTGCTCCCTTATGAACTGGCGGCACTGAGCCAGAGCCTGGGGATGGGAGAGGATGATCTTTATCTCGCTCTCTCCCTGGCCCACCAGGCAGTGCCTTACGGGAACGTTAACCTCTCCCACGATCACCACATTCAAGCGCAGAAGAAGATCATTGACCACCGTCACCGCACCCTCCAGGCTGTTCTCCAAAGGGACGATTCCATAGTCCAGCTCGCCTTCTTCCACAGCTTGCAAGACTCCATCAAAGTCCTTGAAGTAGACCAGGACTGTGGAGGGCATGCCCTCTGACCAGATTAAAGCCGCCTTCTCCGAGTAGGTCCCCTCAGGGCCGAGGACTCCGATCCTCGTCTTCAAACTCCCTCCTGTCCACGATCCTCCAGCTCCCGTATCAGCTCAGCCGCCCGGTCCACATTGATCCTCCGCTCCGCAGCCATGCGGGCAGCAACCAGCTCGATGAGGTCGCACTTCGCTCCCGCCTGGACGGCCACATTGCGGGCATGCAAAGACATATGCCCCCTCTGAATTCCCTCTGAGGCCAGGGCCCTGAGGGCGGCAAAGTTCTGGCAGAGGCCCACCGCAGCGATTTTGCGGGAGAGGTCATCTGCGCTTTTCACCGCAAGGATCTTCACTGCAGTCTTCGCCACTGGATGGACCCGGGTCGCGCCTCCCACCAGTCCCACCGCCACAGGAAGCTCAATAGTCCCCACCAGGTCGCCATCCCTGTTCCTCTCGTACCTGGTTAAAGACATGTAGCGGCCAGTTCGGGAGGCATAGGAATGAGCTCCCGCCTCCACTGCACGGGTATCGTTTCCTGTGGCTAAAACCACAGCCGTCACCCCGTTCATTATCCCTTTGTTGTGGGTTGCCGCTCGATAGGAATCGACCACCGCCAGCTCTGCTGCCAGGATGATGCCGTCCACCACCTCCGGGCCGCCGATATCCTCCGCCCTGAATACCGCTTTAGCCCTGGCTAAACGGAGATCAGCCAGATTGGAGATGATCCTGAGATAGACCCGGCCCCCGGTTATCTGCTCTATCCTGGGGGCCAGAGCCTCGGCCATGGTGTTGACCGCGTTCGCCCCCATGGCATCCCGGCAGTCGACGATGAGATGGGTGACGACCATTGGCCCCAGCCGGGAGTCAATGACATAAACCTCGATGTCCTTAACCCCGCCACCGTACTTGACGAGCATGGGATCCAACTCATTTGCCATCGCCATCAGCTCATCCTTGTGGTGGAGGATGGCCTGGCGAGCGGCAAAGGGATCATCAATTCCCGTGGCCTGGATCTGGGCGCGCATAACCGGCCCGGTGCTGGAGGTTAAAAACCCCCCCCCTCCTCGGGCCATGCGGGCTCCGTTGCTCGCGGCGGCGATCACCGAGGGCTCCTCAGTGGCCATTGGTATGAGGACCTCCTGGCCATCGATTACAAAGTTGGTGGCTATGCCCAAGGGCACCTGGAACATTCCGATCACATTCTCCACCATCTTCTCAGCCTGATCAAGGACCAGACCTCTCTCAACCTGAGAGATCTCCTCTGATCCAACTGCCACCTGCTCTGCCACAGCCTTAAGCCTCTCATTTGGAGGAAGCTTGTAGAATCCTGGTATTCTGGAGGTCATCGTTATCAGATATCTGGATGGCACTGAGAAGGGAAAAACTTTATTCCCATAATCACGAGTGGAGTTAATGAGCGACATCAAATCATTGCTGGAAAAGCTGAGCAACGCCCACGGCATATCCGGATGGGAAGGGTCGGTGCAGAAGATCGTACGGGAAGAGATCTCTCCTTATGTAGATGAGGTGAGAGTGGACAAGCTTGGCAATCTCATTGCCACGAAAAAGGGAGACCGCCCATCGATTATGATCGATGCCCATGCGGATGAGATCGGTCTGATGGTAAAACAGATAGATGAGAAGGGTTTCATCCGCTTCATTCGCATTGGCGGCTGGTTTGACCAGACTCTGCTTAATCAGAGAGTCATCGTCCATACCAGCTCCGGCCCGGTGGTGGGCGTGATCGGCTCAAAGCCTCCTCATGTTATGAAGGATGAGGACCGAAAGAAGGTGGTAGAGGCCAGAGATATGTTCATCGATATCGGCTGCTCAAACCAGGTGGAGGTAGAGGAGCTGGGAATCCTGCCGGGCACGCCAATATCCATAGATCGAGAGTTCGTACCGATGCATGGAGACACCGTAACTGGCAAGGCCTTCGACAACCGCGCCGGCCTGGTTATGATGATCGAGGCTCTGAAGAGGACCAAATCAAAATCAACCATCTATGCCGTGGCCGCAGTGCAGGAGGAGGTGGGATTGAAGGGAGCAAAGGTCGCCGCTTTCGGCCTGGACCCGGATATCGCCATCGCCTCAGATGTGACAATACCCGGCGACCATCCGGGGATCGAGAAGAAGGATGCGCCCATAGAGATGGGAAAAGGCCCGGTACTGGTCGTGGCCGATGGCTCGGGAAGAGGGTTGATCGCTACTCCGCAGGTGATTGAGTGGCTGGTGGGGACGGCCAAGGAGTTTGAGATTCCGGTGCAGCTCGAGGCCTCGGACGGCGGGACGACTGATGCCACCTCCATTTACCTAACTCGATCCGGGATTCCCACCGGCGTGATCAGCGTCGCCACGCGCTATATCCACTCGCCAGTAGAGGTGCTGAATTTAAATGATATAGAACGGGCAGCAGATCTTATGGCCAGAAGCCTGGAGACGGCGTCCAGATACTTCAAAGAATGAGGCGTTGCCGTTAAATCGGCTCAATCCTTTTTTATTTTTGATTAAATTTCAAAAAGAAAAAGTTTTCACCGGAGTGATCCGGTGACCTTCCTCGACCTTTCAGCTTGAGCCGATCAAGCTAATCACAAAGTAGCCCAAGACTACACCCACCACGAATACAATGGCAAAGGAGGCATAGAGCAAGGGAGTTCCCAATACTAGAGCTTCCATTCAGATCATCTCACTACCAGGACAGGAATCGTGGCCCAATAAAGAACCTTCTGTGCAACGCTTCCGATCAATAGCTTAGTGGCACCGGACTCCCCGTGGCTTCCAACGACGATCAGGTCGGCTTTCTCTGCCCCTGCGGTATCTATGATTGCTGTTGCGGGTGCGCCGATTCTCACCACGGTGTCAATATTTATACCGGCAGAGGCACCCATGGATTTGAGTTCTTCTACTGCCTTCTCTCCAGCAGCCTTCAGCCTGGCCTCGACATCCTTTCTATCTGATCCAAGTTGGCGAACGGCGCTTGCAATAACGACCTCATTGACAACATTGAGCGCTATGACCTGTGCTCCCAGCGCCTTTGCGAGCTCCATGCCCTCCTTAGCGGCTGCTTTAGATTTCTCTGAGCCATCTGTGGCGATCAAAATCCGCTTGTACATCCTATCCCACCTTTGAGCCGTTATCTCACGGACATTGTATAAATAGCTATCTTCCAGATTCCAGAATTCTAATAGCCAGCAACGCCGCATTCTCACCATTGTCGATGCCAACACATGCCACGGGAACGCCTGGAGGCATCTGAACAATGGAGAGCAATGAATCCAGGCCACCCAGCTTCGCGCTAACTGGAACCCCTATCACTGGGCGATGAGTCTGGGAGGCGATAACTCCCGGCAGGGCAGCAGAGAGGCCGGCAACGGCGATGAAGACGTGGGCGTCGGTTCCAGATACATACTCCTCCAGCTCTTTGGGATTTCTGTGTGCGGAAAGCACACGATGCTCAAAGGAGGCGCCCTCATCCTTCAGCCTGCCCAAAATCCTGTCCACAATCAGCTGATCTGATTTGGACCCCGAAATAACAGCAATATCAACCATAGCTGCTCCAAGAGATCAATTTTGGCCAAAAATCCTTCTATCACATCAAGGGTTTCATCGAGAGCTCAGCTTTGATTCTCGCCCTGAAGCTCTTGCTGCTTTTGGGTGCTCATACTGATCAGAATCTCGTAGATATTTTTTACGGCACCAGCATCCAGATTCTTCTCCGTGGCCAGGTCCATCGCCCGTCTCAAGACTCGGCTTTCCTGCTCAGGGTCGCGGATCGGCCTTCCCTCTCTCCTCTTGACCTCGAAGATCCTTTTGGTGATTCCGATTCGTTTATCGATGAGCTCTATGATGCTTTGGTCGACCTCCTCGATATCACTCCTGTATTTATTTAGATCCGTCAAAATCCTTGCCCCCTGGATGCGCACCTGTTATTTGCTTTCGTTCTTATCACTCTTCCGCCCAGTGCCCTCCAGGACTCTTCAAGGCCATCCATCTTGCTCTCATCGATCAGAGCAGCATAAGAGGGACCAGTTCCCGAGAGGCTTGCGCCCCGTGCCCCCTTCTCCAGCGCCAGGATCAGAGGTTCAGACGAAAGGCCCAAAGCGGCGCAATAGGCCAGCCCATTCAGGGTCATAGCCCGGCCATAGTCGGCTTGCATGGCCAGATCGAAGGCCAGATCCGCCATCGGAGCAATGATCCTGGATCGAGAGATATCAGTATCCCGGGAGAAGATCCTCTGATCGGGAACCAGAAGCATAACACTGCAGTTGAGCTCATCCCTGCGAAGGAGGGACATTTCGCGATTGTCTGTGACCACCACCCCGCCGAGCATCGAGGCGAGAGCGTCATCCAGGGCGCCGGTTATGGTGACTCCAACCTCCCTTGCCGCCTCAACCCCGATCTTGGCAGCACTCACCAGATCCATATCCACGTCAAGTGCATCAAGTGTTGCCAGGATGACGGCATTGGCGGCTGCGCTGCTGCTCTTAAGGCCGCTAGCTATGGGAATCTCGCTGGATGTTCTCACCCGACCCCCGTATTCAAGGCCCAGATGGTCCAAGACCCTCTCCACACAGCGCTCAATCAAGCGGGTATCCACCCCTGGGACCTCTCCCTTGATTCCAGAAGAGTGGTCCAGCTCAACCACGGCCCGGGTTACAAGCTCGATGGCAAAGGCCGAGCCCTTCCAGGTTGCCACGGCATTTATAATGGAGGCAGCACCGTTCGACCATCCGTATCCTTTCATTTTCATCATCAGATCCAATCCTCAGGCCTGCTCTATCTCGAAGATCTTCCTGAGCTTTTCCAGATCCAAAGCAAACTGCACCTCACCCGCCCGTGAGTACTTGGCAATCATCTTATCAAGATACTCCAGTTCGGCGATTGATGAGACGAAGTTCGGCGGGTAGCTTCCCAGCTCAACCAGGGGCATGACCACCACTCCACCCTTGCTCGTCGATTCCTCCAGACCCTTTACCACCACCACGAAATTAAAGCTCTTGAATCCCAGGCCACGGGCGATGTTCTTGGCGAAGCTGTTCATCTGCTGGACCCTTCGGGAAGAGAGATCCTTATAGGCGGCGGGCGAATCCTTGTACTCAATGAACATTATGGAGTCTTCCGACCATAGAATAGCATCATACTCCACTACAGCGATTGAGTTTTTCAATGCCACCACGTTGAAAAGGACTCCGCGACACCAGTTTATGTTAAGGTGAATCCTGAAGTCCGCCTCGGTCAGAGGAGTGTTCCTGGTCTTCAGAACATAGGGGTCGCTTGACAGCTCGATCATAACTGACCTTTTCGATCTTTTGCTAAATGGACTTTTCCAAGGATACTGCCATCTCCATTTTGAGTATACAATCTCAGAGGTTCGGCGGCCCTCCAATCCATCGGCCCAGTGCCCATTTATCCAGAAGGGCAAAAACCACTATCGTATGAGGTTCACAAGCAGGTCATAGGGGGTCTGAGGGCGTATCATTGTGACGAGCGCCCCGGCATAGAGCGCTTTTTTGAAGAAGGGTCCTTTGGAGACGAGCCCCTTTCCAGAGAGGCCGCAAATCAGCCTTTCTATCTCTTCATCCTTCATCTGGCCGAGGGTCTGAAGAGATGACCGGCCCATGCGGTACTGCCAGTAGAACTCCCGCTTCCACCGCCGCACATATTCAAAGAGCGAGCGATGAGATACATCATCCTTCAAGACGGCTTCCCCCGCCACTATGCCGCAGATGGTGCCGGCTCGCATGCTGTAGGCCAGGCCGCTCTGGCCGGCTGCGCCGCCAGCGACCATCAGGGAGTCGGCCACCATCTCTCCTGGCATGACGCATATGGGATCGCCTCCCCTCCTGACAGATAGTACCTTCATCCGGTCGATATTTTTGTACTGGGAAGCCTTTTGGGCCTTGAAGAGCCTGCTGAATCTATCGAAGAATGGCTGCACATTTTGGCCGTGGCCGCGCACGAACACCCCTATTGTAGCCCGATCACCTCCGGCGGGCGAGAATGTGGCCTTCCAGCCCGGTGCCATGCTTCCCACCCAGTACTGGAAGAACATCTCCTCGCCCAGATAGGGGTATTCTATATCTGCTTCCATTGCCCAGGCTATATCCTCTGGGTGGCGCATGGGCTTGAGGCCTGCCTTCTCCGAGAGGCCGGACTGGACCCCAGAGGCATCTATCACCACTCGCGCATGAATCTGGACTCCCTTCAGGCCGACCGTCCTTCCATTGCCTTCCAGGTGGAGGCTCCGGACCTCACCGGAGAGAAGGGCGACTCCTGCCTTCTCTGCCAGATGGAGATAGTGGCGGTCAAAGGCATCCCGGTCTATGAAGTAGCCTTTGGCAGGAATGGTGACCCCCCTGCCCGAGGGGCTGAGAATGCGCATGCCCTCTAGCTCCTTTTTCAGCAGACAGTCCTTGATCTCGATTCCAGAGACTGCCGCCATTCCCTCGAAGAGGGTGTTGGCATCATGGTGCAGGCGGCCGAGGTTTCTGTCCAGCAGCATAACGCTGGCCCCACCCTCCGCAGCGGATATGGCCGCCATCATACCAGCAGATGAGGCGCCCACTACCAGTACATCGCAGTTCACAAAAATAGATCATATATTCAGATGAGATGAACCTTTCCCAGAAATAGAAGGCAAAGCCAAACCTGATATCTGGCTGGGCCAGAATCAGGCGGTGATCTTTGTCCGGGCGATATACTTGATCAGCTCTGGACCGAGCCTGGCCTTTTTCTGAATCTGGTTTGCCACCTCGTCCATGCTGGCCCCACTGGCTGCAAGGGAGCGGATCTCATCGATAGTGGTATCATCCACGGTGAAGTACTCATCCAGATCCTTTCTGTGGCCCCAAACATCGCCCTCTAATAGCTCTATGCCCTGCATATCGAGGAACACCTGGATAGCGTTGGACATGGTCTTACGGTAGGAGGGTGGTACTTGAATCATTCTTAGCCTTGGGCATCTCTGCATCAAGTTGAGAAAATCTACATTGCTGGCCCTGAATGCCAGATGAACCGTCTTCTCATTTGGATTAAGGTTTGATATCTCGTTTCTAGCACTTACAACTCTAAGTCTCATCTCTAATCAGCTCCAACCCTTAAAGGGCAGTAGTATTATTAATAGATACTTCCGCTGTACACTTCCGTACAAATCGAGCACAAGATAACTTAATAGCGGCAAAAATTTAGTTCATCTGTTCTTTTGAAAGAGAGAGAAAGAAGCATTTGCGTTCGCATCGCTCCAGGCAAATAGTCCCAAGCTCCTGAGTTGATTGCTAATAAAACCTTTCGCAAGTGCCATTGATTCGCTTTGCGATAAGTTCAGCCAGCATATTAGAGGCTTTTCTGATTCAATTCCCAAAAAAAAAGCTTCTATGCAATAACTTTTAAGAAATATTATGCAAATGTGCAGAGTTGGTGGAAATTAGTCATCTAATGAGATTTTTTAACACATTACAGCTAAAAAAAAATGCATCGCGATTCTCAGGAGAGGAATACCACCGCCAGGCTAAAATGGAGGGGCTCGCGACAGTTGACTCATGATATCCCAGATCGATGCAAGCGCTTGATCCATGGCAGCTTGATCGATGGAAGCTCTTGATACAATATTCATTAGGCGAAGGGATTTTAAAGAGGGACCAAATAAGAGGTGATCTTTATGGGCAGGGTAATGCTTACAGAAACGGTTTTTAGAGATGCTCATCAGTCTCTGCTGGCCACCAGAATGAGGACCAGGGACATGCTACCCATAGCAGAGCAGATGGACCAGGTCGGCTTCTTCTCTCTGGAGGTTTGGGGGGGAGCTACCTTCGATAGCTGCATTCGCTATCTGAATGAGGATCCCTGGGAGAGGTTGAGAGCTCTTAAGAAGGCCATGCCTAACACCCCTATGCAGATGCTGCTTCGCGGGCAGAACCTGGTGGGCTACAGGCATTATGCAGACGATTTAGTGGACAGATTTGTGAAGCGAGCAGCCGAGAACGGGGTCGATATTTTCAGGATTTTCGATGCGGTCAATGATATAAGAAATATGGAGCGATCGATCAAGGCTGCCAAGAAGATGGACAAGCATGTCCAGGCCGGAATAAGCTACACCATCAGCCCCGTGCATAGCAATGAGCAATTTGCCCAGTTCGCCGTCCAGCTGGCAGAGCTTGGCTGCGACTCCATCTGCATCAAAGATATGGGCGGCCTGATCACCCCCAAGAATGCCTATGACCTCATCCGGGCCATAAAAAAGGAGGTCAACCTCCCGGTGAACCTGCACACCCACTGCACCAGCGGCATGGCTCAGATGAGCTACTTCCATGGTTGCCAGGCAGGAGTAGATATCCTGGATACTGCCATGTCTCCTCTCTCCGGCGGCAGCTCACAGCCGGCTACAGAGAGCCTGGTGGCAGCTCTGAAGGGAACCCCTTATGACACCGGCCTGGATCTAGAGCTCTTGACTGAGATCAAAAGATACTTCGAACGGATCATGGAGATCTATGCCCCGGTATTCAATGCCATCGCCTCCAGGGTGGACACCAATGTCCTGGTCTATCAGATTCCGGGGGGCATGCTCTCCAACCTGGTCAGCCAGCTGAATGAGCAGAAGGCCATGGACAAGTACGAGGAGGTGCTGGCAGAGGTGCCAAAGGTTCGCAAGGATCTGGGATATCCTCCCCTGGTCACACCCACCAGCCAGATAGTGACCACCCAGGCGGTCCTGAATGTGGTCACAGGCGACCGCTACAAGATGGTTCCCAAAGAGGTCAAGGATTACGTCAAAGGCCTGTATGGAAAGTCGCCCGCCATGATCGACCCCAAGGTCAGGATCAAGGTCCTGTGCGATGAGGACGCAGTCACCGTACGGCCTGCAGACCTATTGCCCCCCGAATATGAGGAGGCAAAGAAAGCAGTTGACGCCCTCGGCCTCGCCAAGAAGGAGGAGGATTACCTCACATACGCCCTCTATCCCCAGGTGGCCCTGAAGTTCCTCAAGGGAGCAGCCACAGAGGAATCCCTGGTTAAAAAAGATATGGCATCGGATCTGGGAGCTTCCCTAAAAGCCGAGCCCCTGGCCCTCAATGTCGAGATCGATGGCGAGGCCTATCTGGTCAAGGTGGCTCCAGCGGGCATGACCATTCAAGAAGCCCAGCCCAAGGCTCCCACTGATGGGGTGACCGTTCCCATGCAGGGCGTGGTCATCCGCTATAAGGTCAAGAAGGGCGACCGGGTGGCCAAAGGGGATCCAGTAGCAGTCCTGGAAGCGATGAAGATGGAGCAGAATATCCTGGCCAATAAGGATGGCAAGATAAGAGAGATCTATGTCAAAGAAGGGACTACAGTCGCTCCCGGCGATGTCTTGATATCCATTGAGTAGAGGAACCCTAAATCCGAGAGGAATGAATATTGACAGTTAAGAGAGAACAGGTGCTCATTGAGGCTCTGCCTTACATTCGGGAGTTCTATGATTCCATCATGGTCTTCAAGATCGGCGGCTCTATCATGTCCGACACCGCAGTGCTGGAGGACTTCATTCAGGATGTGGTGCTCCTGCGCTATATCGGCATCCATCCCATCATCGTTCATGGGGGCGGCCCGGAGATATCCCAGGCCATGGAGAAGTTCGGCAAGAAAGCGGAGTTCGTAGGCGGCCTGCGGGTGACCGATCGGGAGACCCTGAGCATTGCCCGAATGGTCTTGCTTGGTCACATCAATGCAGAGCTTGTCAACCTCATCGGCAAGCATGGGGGCAAGGGCATAGGCCTATCCGGCCAGGACGGCATGTTCCTGAAGGCCAAGAAGAAAGCTCTGCAGATGGTGGAGGGAAAGGAGCCTGTGGACCTGGGATTTGTGGGAGACGTGGAGAAGGTGGACCCGGAGATCCTGATGATCATGGCAGGAAAGGGCTACATCCCGGTTATATCCCCCATTGCCACCGATGATCAGGGAAATAACTTCAATGTCAATGCCGACACCGCTGCGGGAGCAGTAGCTATAGCCATGAGGGCGAAGAAGTTCTTCTCCATCACCGATGTGGAAGGAGTGCGCATGAATCCGGATGATCCGGCGAGCGTCATCTCCGAGTTCCCTGCTTCGGACTTCGGCCGGCTGGTGGCCGAGGGCATAATCAAGGGGGGAATGATCCCCAAGGTGGAGGCATGTGTATCGGTGGTGCGGAGTGGAGTGGAGAAAGCCCATATAATCGATGGCAGAAAGCACCATGCCATCCTGTTGGAGCTGCTCACCACAGAAGGAATCGGTACGATGATCAGCAGAAGCTGAATTGTGCTGCTATAACAATAGATCTGGGCATCTTCAGGATGGCAGGATGACGCTTTCGGCGTCCCTCCTGCCCGGGACTCATTTTATGCAATCAACCCTCATCGGTATCGCAATGATCTCCCTCTTGGACCTCTTCTTCCACCGCAGCCTCCTGGGGGCTGATCTTGCCGATCTTCACCCAGTAGTCTTTGATAGCAGCGCGCAGGGCATCGGCCCCCAGGTTTGAGCAATGCAGCTTTTGCGGGGGCAGCCCGCCAAGCTCACCGGCTACATCATCGCGGGTGATCTTGATCGCCTCGTCCAAGATCTTACCCTTTGCCATCTCCGTGACCATACTGGAGACGGCTATGGCCGAGCCGCAGCCAAAGGTCCTGAACTTGATATCGTCGATCCGGTCGTCCTTGACGTTGATGAAGATCTCCATGAGATCCCCACAGACGGGATTTCCCACTTTGCCGTAGCCGTCAGGATTCTCGATCACCCCCACGTTCCTGGGGTTCATGAAGTGATCCATAACTGTCTCATTGTAGCCTATCTGTGCCATCCATCTATCACCTTTCGCCATCACAAAATTTTATTTTATTGGAATGATTGGATCATCATCCAGCCTAGGTAGGCATTGATGATCATAAGAGCTATGGTCATCCGGCCGGACCATCTATGAATTGTCTGCAGCCTTTTATCCCTTTTCTTCAGCTGGATGAAACCCAGAACGGGAGTTAAGATCACCATTAAGGAGACGATGATGCCGAGATAGGCATGAGGTCCTCCTGGGGGCTGCAATCCCGCGCTTGCTGAGACCATATAGATGGCGACGGTAATCCCGGAAAGGGTCAATGCGGCTCCGGCGATCCCCAGGGTCCTATGAGCCTTCAACCACCATCTCTTCCCTTTCAGGTACCTAGCACAGACCATTCCCGCTATTAGGAAGAGAAGGCCGGATAACACCAGGAGGGCATGGTAAGGAAAGAGGATCAAGATCTTATCCTCGATGGGCTCGATCTCAATTGCCGAGGCGGCTATGATTGAGGAAGACGCTGCAAGCAATGCAATCGCCAGCCAGGATAATCGGAAAAAGATGCCTTTGCTGTTCATGACTGCCACCTTGCGGATCACTATGAAGGATATGCTACGTGAACTCCTCCCACGGCCTAAAGGCCGGGGCTTCCCTGCTGCTTCTTCGCTTTTACGCCGTCATAGCCCTCTGGCATCGGGGCGCGTTTCGCGGGAATTTTCGGTTTCCGTTTCATTGGCCCAAACTTGCATCAGATTCGCAATGCAGAGGTTCAGATCTCATCGGACAGGTTCGGGGTGTTCCCTCCCTACTCTGTGGAATCGTCTGGCGAATTCAAAATCTCCCCGAGGGAGAAGTGATCGATCATCCAAGTAGCACTTGAAGCCTGCATGGAATCATATCTTAGTTAAGTGGAGGGAACGATGAGATATATAGTTGTTCTGCGCGGGACAAATGTAATTGGGGCAAAGGACTCCGCTTTCATCCTGTTGCGACTTCGTCGCAACTCCCCCGGACTCGCAGTCCGGGAGATCCACCCTGAAGGATGGGGACTTCCCGCTTCGTCCTTCGCAATCCTACAAGTTAAACAGAGAAGAATTCTTCAATATGTTATATGATAGCACCAATGCGAGGGGCTTTATACAATCAAAGATAAAGACAAATTATTTGCATTGAATTGCACAGGGTGATTTGATGGAAGACTTCTCTATCCTCATAGGCGGCATCGCCGGTGACGGCATAAACGAGGCGGGTCTGACTGCCGCCCGGCTCATGAACCGCCTGGGCTATCGCATATTCATGTACTACGACTATCCCTCTCTGATCAAAGGCGGGCACAACTTCTCGATGGTCAGAGCCTCATCCGAGAGGATCGGCGTCTGCAGAGATGAGATAGACCTGCTCATCGCCCTCAATCAGGATACCGTGGATAGACATTCCGGCCGCCTCAAGGAGGGCTCAATTTTCATTTTCGATGCAGATAACGTAATGGGAGAGGGCATAGCCGAGAAGAGCTGCGGCATTTCCGTCACCGGCATCCTGAAAGAGGAGGGGGCCCCTTCAGTTATGAAGAACAGCTGCATTCTGGGTGCCTTTTGTCATGCGGTAGGCATCGAATGGACGGTGCTGGAAGTGGTCTTGAAAAAGCATATCCCAAAGAAGCTGGAACTGAACCTCAAGGTCGCCCGCCGGGGATATGACCAGGCCTCGGAGTTCTGCCGCATCGCATGGCTGGACAACAGTCCTGAGCCCATCATCACCGGCAACCAGGCCATCAGCCTGGGCCTGATCAGGGCAGGTCTTGAGGCCTATGTGGCCTATCCCATGACCCCATCCTCGGCCATTCTTGACTTCATGGCCAATTCGGCGGAGGAGTTCGGCCTGAAGGTCGTCCATCCGGAGAGCGAGATCGCCGTGATCCTCATGGCAGAGGGATTCGCCTATGCCGGTGTCCGGGCGGCGGTGGGGACCTCAGGAGGAGGATTCTGTCTCATGACCGAGGCCCTCAGCCTGGCGGGGATGGCTGAGATCCCCCTGGCCATCGTCGTGGCTCAGAGGACCGGGCCCTCAACCGGCCTTCCCACTTATACCGCACAGGGCGACCTGCATTTTGTAATCAATGCCGGCCAGGGGGAGTTTCCCAGGTTGGTGATCGCCCCGGGTGACGCAGAGGATGCATATCTCTGGTCTGCTGCAGCCTTGAACCTGGCCTGGAAATATCAGATTCCCGCGTTTATCCTCTCGGATAAGATCGTCAGCGAGAGCCAGTATAGCCTTGACCTCGGGCTTACAGGAAAGGCAGAGACTGCTCGACCGGCACAGCTATGGAATGAGCAGGGTGACTACCATCGCTACCGCCACTCCGATACCGGCGTCTCTCCACTGGCCTATCCTCCTCAGAGGGGGCAGGTGATAAAGGCGGACAGCTATGCGCACGATGCCACAGGCATAACCACTGAGGACCCTCAGATAACAAGGGAGATGAGCGACAAAAGAGTGCTCAAGGCTCAATCCCTGGCCAGGGAATTGGAGGGATACGAGACTGTGAAGCTCTTAGGTGATGAGAGGAGCAGGACCTGCCTCTTGTTTTGGGGCTCGAACAAGGGGGTATGCAAAGAGGCCGCCGATAGTCTGGGACTGAGGGCAGTTCAGGTGTTGGTTCTCTGGCCATTCCCTGAGAATAGGCTAAAGGATGCCCTCAGGGGTGTGGAGAGGCTGATCGCTGTGGAATGCAATGCCACAGGCCAGCTGGCAACTCTATGCCGCCAGTATGGCATCGATGTCGATGATCGAATCCTGAAATACGACGGCCGGCCTTTTTCCCTGAACGATCTTGAAATCGAGCTGGAAAGGAGGGAAGCATGAAGCCTCAGGACCTATCCACCACTGCCCGCAATACCTGGTGTCCCGGCTGCGGTAACTTCTCCATTCTGAATGCAATAAAAGCGGTCCTCGCCCGAATGGACGAGGAGGGATTCCCAGTAGAGAACACCGTCCTGGTTTCGGGCATCGGCTGCCACGGCAAGATCGTGGACTACCTGGATGTGAACAGCTTCTACTCCATCCACGGCCGGACCATTCCCGTTGCCACAGGCATAAAGCTGGCCAACCCCGATCTTAATGTGATCTGCTTCTCTGGAGACGGCGACAGCCTGGCTGAGGGTATGGACCACCTGATCTTCGCCGCCAAAAGGAACATCGACATAACCCTGATCTTGCATGACAACCGGGTCTACGGCCTGACCACCGGCCAGTACACGCCCACCTCACCAACCGGATTCCGGGGCAAGTCCACTCCTGAGGGATCCATTGAGCGACCCCTGAACCCTCTGGACCTGATGCTCTCTGCCGGCGCCACCTTCATCGCCCGGGGCTACTCTCACGGGATTGAGCAGCTTCAGACCCTCTTTAAAGAGGCGATACTGCACAAAGGCTTCTCATTTGTGGATGTCTTACAGGTCTGCGTCTCTTACTTCAATATGTATGAGAGCTATAACAGGAGAACCTATTCCGTGGAAGGAAACGATGCCGCCAGCTTTGACCAGGCCCAGGAGATCATACGCCGCTGGAGCTATGACGACTCCGAGTCGCCCATACCCCTGGGCAAGTTCTATCAGATTGACGCACCGCGATTCGATCAGGCCTACAGCCAGACGAAGCCGCTCTTGGCGAGAGGGGATAAGATCGGATCCAAGCTGGAAAGTTTCATCTAGCAAGAAGGCAAAAACGAAGGAGTGGTGAGACAGAAATGGACAAATACGTATGCACTGTCTGTGGATATATCTACGATCCAGAGAAAGGGGATTCGGCATCCGGCATAGCACCAGGGACGGCTTTCGAGGATTTGCCGGATGACTGGACCTGTCCGGAGTGCGGCGTGGGAAAGGAATTGTTCAATAAGGTGGAGTAAAGCTCAGAATCTGCTGCTTTGTCTGCTTGGAGATCACTATGCTCAGCGAAAGGATGAATGAAGCCCTCAATTATCAGGCAAATCGGGAGTTATACTCCTCCTATCTGTATCTTTCCATGTCCTACTACTTTGAATCCATCGGATTCAGGGGGTTTGCCAGCTGGATGAGGGTTCAGGCAGGAGAAGAGCTGGTCCACACCATGAAATTGCTGGACTATGTTGCCGCTTCCGGCGAGAAGGCGAAGATGCTCGCCGTGGAGGCGCCACAGCATAGCTGGGAGTCGCCCCAGCAGGCATTTGCTCACGTCTGGGAGCACGAGCGGGCGGTGACCAGGATGATTCATGATCTGGTGGCAGTGGCCGAGAGCGAATCGGACGCAATGACACGGAAATTCTTGCAGTGGTATGTGGACGAGCAGGTGGAAGAGGAGGAGTCCTCGGACGGTGTTCTGAAGAGGGTGCTGGCTGCCGGAAACGATCCAAAAGCCCTCCGGGCAGCGGATGAGGAGCTGGGCAAGAGAGGCTTCAAATTCCCCCGCGGGTTCCAGATGTTTCCATCATAAAAGGGTATGAGGCCTCTGTTTGGGGCCTTAAATCGCTATTTAGAGCTTAATCACCAATTTTTTGCTCTTCAGATGAGCTCGGGCTGATTGGCCGGATCGATGACGCGCCACTGATCATCCTCCAGGCCATTCCCGCGAGCATCTCCTGGTGAACTGTCCCGGGAATAGAGGTACAATGGCCAGCTCTTGAAGGTCGTCTGCTTAGAACCATCAGCTCGCTCGATGGTGGCGAAGTTGGATGGATTGAGGCTCTCAGGCAGGGTCAGATCCTCAACATAAAAGGGCATCCACATCTTTGCACAATCATCATTACAGGTGCTCATTCCATCGAGACTGCTATCATTTTGGTAGTAGTAAAGGGCAAATCCCGTCTCGTTCACCAGATAGCTTCCCAGGAACTTGCTCGCGGAGATGTTCACACTGAAGTTCTCATCATCTGCCAAGGCATTGATGGAGAGAAGAGATATACACAGCAGCATGAATAAAACCATTCGGCTCTTTGACATGTTTAACACCTCCCCAGACCTTAATGCATCCTGTTAAATAAGTTTGCCCATGATCCGATTCAATAGCGGAGGAGAAAAAGGGAAAAAAGGGCCATAAAGTCCATTAATGACATAGTTGCATGGATGCAGACCGAGATGAGCGGATTTTCCTTTGAGATACTGGACCGGGATCAGGTGAGCAATGCCCGAGCAGGGCTGATAAAAACCCGAAGGGGTGACATCCAGACTCCCTATCTGGTTCCCGTGGCCACCCTGGGCAGCGTGCGCGCTCTGGGCTCCGATGACCTGGTGTCCCTGGGCGTCTCCTGTGCCCTGGCCAACACCTATCACCTTCACTTGAAGCCCGGAGACGAGCTGATCGGGCGGCTGGGGGGATTGCACAAGTTCATGGGATTTTCCCGCCCCCTTTTCACCGACTCGGGCGGCTTTCAAGCCTTTTCCCTGGGCTTTGGAAGAGAGCATAACATTGCCAAGATCGGCAACATCTTCCCGCAGGAGCTGAACCTTATTCCAGAGGGAAATGACTGCCAGCAGCAGGGAGATGAACAGTGCGAAGAGGAGCCATTGGAGAGCGAGATCTACAGATCAAACTACAGGAAGAGCTACGGAGGGGGAGCGAAGGAAGGATCCAAAAGGGCGGACGGGAAGGGGCAGAAGAATGCCAGGAAGGAGAACCTGACAAAGATCACAGACCAGGGCATCTCTTTCAAGTCCATGGCCGATGGGGCCTGGCATTTCCTGGATGCTGAAAGGTCGATGAGGATTCAATCAAACCTGGGCTCAGATATCATCATGTCCTTTGACGAGTGCACCTCCCCCCTGTCAGACTACGATTATACCAAAAAGGCCATGCACAGAACTCATGATTGGGCGGAAGAGTCCATTCGCTATCATGATAAGAGCCAGGCCATCTACGGAATCATCCAGGGAGGGTGGTTTGAGGACCTGAGGCGGACGAGCACCGACTTCATCGTCTCCCAGCCCTTTGACGGCATAGCCATCGGCGGATCTTTAGGCAACAGCAAGCAAGATATGCATCAGGTCTTGGACTGGACGATCCCCAGGCTGGACGACCGGCCGCGGCACCTATTGGGGATCGGTGAGATAGATGACATCTTCGAGTGCGTGGCCAGGGGGATCGATACCTTCGACTGCGTCTCTCCCACCAGGATCGCTCGCAGAGGAAGCCTTCTCCTATCGCCCCAGTCCGGTGGATCGCGGCAAAACAAGTTCCGCCTGAATATCAAGTCCGCCCGGTTCAAGGAGGACGATCTGCCCGTTGATCCTGCCTGCTCTTGCCCCACCTGCTGCAGATATTCCCGAGCTTATCTCCGCCATTTGTACGTATCAGGAGAGCTCTCCTACTTCCGTCTGGCCACCCTGCATAACCTCCATTTCATGCTTCGGCTGATGGAGAGTATAAGGGAAAGCATAAGATGTGGCAGCTTCATGGAGCTCAGGGGCAGATGGCTAAAAGCGATTTAGCTAAAGAGATTCCGGAGCAGAAAGGATCTTCGGTCTCATGGGGACGGCTGAAGCTCGATAAGACTCAGGCCACCATAATCCTCTGCGGTTTTTACCTCTTCTTTTCCCTGGCGGGAAACATCGCCGCCACCAAGGTCACAAGCTTCGGCAGCCTGGTCATGGATGCCGGTTTCATCTATTCTCTGACCTTCACCTGGAGGGACCTGATCCACAAGCAGCTGGGAGAGAGGGCGGCCTTGACCACCATCTGGCTGGCAGCGGGCTTTAATCTGCTTGCGGCCATTTATTTTCAGTTCGTGGTCCTCCTGCCCGCCCAGACTGACTGGGCAAATAGCGGTGGGCAGGCGGCCTGGACATTTCTCTTCGGGATCCTGGACAGCTCAGGCCAGGGGTGGCAGTCGGTCCTCTCCCTGCAGATGAGAATCGTCTTAGCCTCAATTCTCACTGCCCTCCTGGCGGAGCTGATCGACACCAGGGTCTATCGCATCTGGACCCGTGGAGCGCGCAAAAGCTGGCCCCAATGGACGCGAGTCTTCGCCTCCAATGCCGTCTCCATACCCATAGACAGCCTTCTCTTTCCGGTGATCGCCTTTATGGGTATCTTGGGAACTCAAGGGCTGGTGCAGATGATCTGGACCAATATGATCGTCAAAGCAGCGATCACTCTTTTGGTCTTCTGGACGATCTACCTGGTTCCCGAGAAGCCAATATATGAGGAGAGCTGAAGCGATTTAAAATAGGAGAGGATGCAGCAACAATGATCGACCCAGGAAAAGATATCGACTGGAACGAGATCTGGAAGAGCCAGATGAAGCGGAGCAGAGAGTCAAGCCCCGGCAGGGATTGTGCCCGCATCTGGAGCAGCAAAGAGAGCGCTCTTAGATTCTGGGATATGTGCAAAAAGGAGCAGAACAGGATTGAAAGAGTTATCTGGGAGACGGATATCACAGAAAAGTCTCGCGTGCTGGATATCGGCGCCGGGCCCGGCACCCTGGCCATCCCCTTAGCCCAAAAAGCGACACATGTAACGGCGGTGGAGCCGGCAGACGGCATGTGCAGCGTCATGAGAGAGAAGATGGCCGAGTATGGCGTCGAGAACATCACAATCGTCCAGAAGCGTTGGGAGGAGGTGGATGTGGCCAGGGATCTGGATCCTCCTTATGATGTAGTGGTTGCATCCTTCTCTTTAGGGATGATGGACATCCGCGATGCCATTGAGAAGATGATCCAGGCTTCATCCAGATACATCTATCTCTACCATTTCGCCGGGGAGAGCACCTGGAGCGGGATGTGGAAGGAGCTTTGGCCCAGATTGCATGGAAGGAATTATATCTGCGGTCCAATGAGCGACGTGCTCTACAATGTGCTCTACCAGATGGGCATCTATCCGAATATCACCACCTTCAGGATGAAGCACGATCAGCGCCACTCCACCCTGGAGGATGCGGTGGCAGAGCTTGCCCCCCAGGCCCGGGCTGATACCAAAGAACAAAAGGCTGTGCTGCGTGATTATCTGGAAAAGGCTATGAAATGGGAGGAGGGGGCATTTGTTCTGAACGGCTCATCGATCCGGGTGAAGATATGGTGGGAGAAGCAGGAGGACCGCTCTTGCGGATATAGCCCGCAAGAGGACAGTGCTGCCCGGATATGAGGGCTGATTCGACCTCGAGTCCATTCTGAAGGTTCATTCAGCTCGGAGGTTGGGAGCGTAATTGATCGATATACTCTGGCAGACTCTGGACGGGACTGTCTATACCATGAGCACAGTATTCCTGATGCTTTTTCTTACCGGCATCATGAATGAGATGGGCCTCTTTCAGAGGTTCTCCTATCTTGCCAGTCCCCTGGTCTCATTATCCCGCCTGCCTGCAGCCGCAGCCTCCACCTTTGTGGTAGGCCTGGGATCGGCCCTGGCGGCAAATGCCATGACTGCCAGGCTCCGGCATGATGGGCAGTTGAGCGATCGGCAGGCCTTTCTATCCGCTCTGATGAACAGCGTTCCAGTCTATTTCAGAGAGCTTTTCACCTATCAGCTGGCCTTTGTAGTTCCGGTGCTGGGCCTTTATGTGGGAGGAGCTTATGCTGTTGTGTCTGTATCTACGGGATTGATCAAGCTCTTGATAGTCATAATCCTGGGCAGAGCCTATCTGGCAGGAGAGGTCATCTCCTCCTTAGAGCCTTCACCAACTGCAAAGGAGAAGAGCATCATAGATGCTGCCCGAAAATCACTGGGCGGTCAGAAAAAGCTGTTTTTGCGGATCGCATCTCTTTACTTCATTATGACATTTCTCGTTCTCTATTTGAGCGAGGCGGGAATATTGCAGTCGCTGAACGTGGCTCCTCTTGCCAGCATCTTCCGGATCCCAGCAGAGACTGTGATCCCGCTGACCATCTATGTGGCCAGCCCCAAGGCGGGAATCGTCCTCCTCGGACCGTTGATTCAGAATGGCGGCATATCGGAGCTGAAAGCTCTGATGGTCCTGATGCTGGGAAGCATGTTCATGCTGCCCGTCTTCACCATCAGATCAACTCTGCCCAACTATACATCGATCTTCGGCGTGAAGCTGGGAGTCTCCCTGACCGCCGTATCAGCGGGCATCAGCATAATGGTAAGGCTGCTTGTACTGCTGCTGCTACTCTTCGCCACTTGAATTGGAATTTCCGAAACATCTTTATAATCATCCAGACAATTAAATCCTATGAGAGCTTGCTTTTTCCTTCTTCTGCTGGCCGTATTTCTGCTTCTTCCGGGCCAGGCAAATGCATCGTACTGGTTTCAGGTGATCGATATCACCCCGGTGGAGATGCTGCCCAATAGCGAGGCCAACTTCACGGTCTCGGTCAAGGGACTGGGAAGCGACAGGGCCTATGTGGAGCTGGTCTTCAGGAATGTATCCAAGGGGCTGACGATCACCTGCCCCAAGAAGATCCAGAACATCTTCCCTCAGGGAGTGACCAACTATGATTGTATTGTCGCGGCGGGAGATCTTCTTCCCGGCAACTACTCCTTTGTGGCAGATGTGGTCGTCGCTGGTGCCCCTTCCGGAAAGAAGACCGGCTATGTCAACATCATTGGAAGAAATGGCAATCATGCCTCTGAGCCTGTGAGAGTGGATCAGCCCGCCCTGGAGGATGCAGAAGAAGGAGAATTCCAAGAGCCTGAGACGGAACCTCTTGCCCAGCCCGACAAGCCCGCTGAAAGCCAGAAGGAGAGCCCCGCTCCAGGGGCACTGGCCGCAAGCCTTGTGTTGATCCTCGCCCTTTGGAGGATGAAGAGATAAAGGATATAGATATTTCTACTGTCTCCCAGACCAAAAGCTCCATCAATCCCCTCTGCCATCCTTCCTGGCATGTCTATTCACCCCATGGAGTTCAGATATGGCACACGAGAGATGAAGGCCATCTGGGAAGAGGATTTCAGATTGCGCTGTCTCTTCCGGGTGGAAGCGGCCCTGGCTCAAGCGGAAGAGGAGCTGGGAATGATTCCCCCGGGGGCGGCAGAGGAGATCGCTCGGGCCGCAGAGGTCACCCGGCCCCAGAGGGCCAAGGAGATTGAGGATGAGATCGGCCATGACATGATGGCCACTGTGCTCGCCCTGGCCGAGGAGAGCCCCAGGTTTGGGGAGTGGATCCACCTGGGGGCAACCTCCAATGATATCCTGGATACCGCTACCGGACTGCAGATCAAGGCCTCATTGGAAATCCTGGAGGAGAAGCTGAAAAAAATGCTCGCTCTTCTCCTGGACCTGGCCATGCAGAACAGAAATTTGGTCTGCGCCGGCCGGACGCACGGCCAGATAGCAGTGCCTACCACCTACGGATTGAGGTTCGCCATCTGGGCCTCTGAGGTTGGGCGCCATATCCAGAGGCTCAAGGAGCTGCGACCCCGGGTGGCAGTGGGCAAGATGTCTGGCGCCGTGGGGACCCAGGCCGCATATGGCCGATTCGGCATGGAGATTCAGGAGAGGGTTATGCATCACCTGGAGCTGTTCGAGGTGGACGTCTCCAATCAGGTGGTGCAGAGGGACAGGCATGCAGAGATGGTATGCTGGATGGCTCTTGTGGCCTCCACCCTGGATAAGATATTCATCGAGATGAGGACCTTGCAGAGGACGGAGATCGCCGAGGTGGAGGAGGGCTTTGGCAAAAAGCAGGTGGGCTCGTCCACCATGCCCCACAAGAGAAATCCGATCAAGTCCGAGCAGATCTGCGGCCTGGCGAGGGTGGTGCGGGCGCAGCTCATCCCCGCTTTTGAGAACATTCCCCTCTGGGATGAGCGCGATCTGACCAACAGCAGCTGCGAGCGGATTGTCTTTCCGGAGGCCTTCATATTCACCGACCACATCCTCGCCCTGGCCGTTCGCACCCTGGGCAATATGAGGCTGAGGCCGGATAACATCGAGCGAAACCTCATGCTCCTGCATGGCCTGAATATGGCGGAGAACGTGATGGTGGAGCTGGCCAAAAAAGGAGTGGGGCGCCAGCAGGCCCATGAGATCATGCGCCAGAGCAGCATGACTGCCTTTGAAGAGAAAAAGGATCTCAAAGACGTTCTCCTGGAGAACGAGACGGTCAGAAGTTTCCTGAAGCCTGAGGAGATCAGCGCCCTTCTTGATCCTCATCAGTACATCGGCACTGCCGTCTTGCAGGTGGAAAGGCTCAACGAGAAGCTGAAAAAGCTCTACCTGGCTTAGATCGGCCGGAAAAAGTGAACTCCGATGGGAATGAGGCCGGATAAGATGCTGCCCAGGGTCTTTCTCCTCAAGCCGGGCTCGATCCTGCGGGACCAGGGGGGCAACATCCTGGACGCCCGTTCCTCAGTGACATTGATCAAGACAGAGAGGGGGTGGATCATAGTGGACACCGGCCAGGTGGGAGATGAGGAAGAGATACTGAAGGCTCTGGCTGACCTGGGGCTGGAGAAGTCGGATATCGACATAATTGTAAACACCCATTCCCATCCCGACCACTGCGCCAACAACCGGCTGTTTTCCCGGGCTAAGACGATATATCCAAAAGATGGAGAGCTGATCGCACCCGGCGTTCGGGCCCTGGCCACGCCCGGCCACAGCCCGGACAGCATATCCGTGCTGGTCGATTCTGCCATCCATCCTCCCAGAGGGGATGGAACGGCGCCGGCGACCCGGATAGTGGTGATAGCAGGGGACGCCCTGCCCACTTTAGGCAACTTCCAAAAAAAGGTTCCTCCGGCAGTGCACTACGATCGCGCCCTGGCGGTGGCCAGCATGAACAAGATTATCGCAATTGCGGATGTGGTCATACCAGGCCACGACCAGCCGTTTTCCCTTCGGGAAGAGAGCCCGGAACGATTTGTTGGGCTCATGACAGCATCCTCCCGCTAAATGCTCCACCGCCCAGCAGCAGAGCGAAATGCCTGTTGAGGTATGGAATTTATGACTGAGCTGCGGATAGGAATCGATATAGGCAAGCGGCATGATCCTTCTGTCATCGTGGTTGCCTTGGCTGAATTAAGATCAAACGATCAGGCAAATTGACGACATGGTTACAGCTCTCGGTCCGGCCCGCCTCCTGGAAAGCCGAATCTAAAGTCAAGGAAATAGCAGCTACCGAAAGCTATATCGAGAGATAATTCAGAATTGAAGAAGTCGAAGGGATGGGAAGGATGAGCAAACACCGCACGGTATTTAAGAGAGTCGATTATTATCTATTTGGGTTTGCAGCAGACCTTGTGCGCTTCTATCTCCACGATATTACAAAATCTCTTCCAGAAGGAGGCGCCTAATCATATGACAGACGTGCTCGCACAGAGGTTTATTCAAAAAATTTTTGAGGCACTGAAAGTAGCTGAGAGCGAAAGGTCAACTTGCTCCTTTGCCTTTTCTAAAACCAAGCCCATTCCCACAAGCTGGAAATGCTTCACCTCCGACTTGGCAATTCCCTTCTGGCATATTTATGCCCCCAGCGCAAGGCAATCTGAGATACGAAGATTGAGCTCTGGAATATCTGCCGAGAACTTCATGCTCCTAGCCGATCTGGGAGAAGCCGCGGTCTTAGTGATAAAGACATTCGGGAAGGGGAAGGGGGAAAAGCCTCTGTTCAAGCTTCTGCGAAAGTCCGAGGACTATGATGAAGCGGCGAATGCTCTTCGAAAATTTGATCTTAAATCAGACGACTTGATGGCCCATGCCTCGCTTCAGGCGGCCAAAGAGCTTCTGGAGAGGTCCGTGGGAGCCATTTTCATAAACAAGGGCCTATTTTCCAATTACTTCTTAAAGGAGCGTCTGACAAAGAAGATGTCTGAGCGAGGGCGCAATCTTTCCAAGGAGGCTCAAGATCTTTTTTCAAAAATTGATAAGTGTGTCTTCTCGGATCCTCTGCAGGCAGTGAGCATCTTGGAGGCCCTGGGCTTCAATGCCCATAAAAAGACAAGTTCCGGATATCCTGAATACGCTCTTGACTTTAAAGGCGAAGAGCTGGACGTCTGCTGCATCTTTGCTCCCGTTGACTCCTTGGATTTCAGGACTGGAGAGATGGCTGCGCCCAGCTACCAGGCGGTTGCCAAGCTGCGGGATTTCAACTGGGCACTCTTGAGCAATGGCCCTCTTTGGAGGATATACTGCAAGAAGTCGCCCTCTGAGAGTACCAGCTTCTTCGAGCTGAACCTGGAGGGATTATCGGATCCATCGGATCAGCGCCTGATTTTCTTGGCTGCAATATTCTCTGCGTTATCGTTTGTCCGGAAGGGCGGGATTTCGGATATAGATCTCATCTACGAAGGAAGCATCATAATTGGCCATGGCCTGGAAGAGGATTTGCGCAGCAAGGTATTCAACGATCAGTTATTCCTCAATCTGGTGAGGAGCACGCTTGTCTTCGATAAAAGAAGACGTTACAGCGAAGCTGACCTTGAGCAGGGCAAGAAAACGGCGCTGAAGCTGCTGTATAGGCTGCTATTCGTACTCTATGCCGAGGCCAGGGGGCTGCTGCCCATGCAAAACGAAAATTATCGTGCAGTCTCCCTGGAAAATATGCGGTCGCGCTTAAATGCTCTGGAGAAGGTTCATTCTGGGACAGAGGCCTGGGAGTCGCTGCAGGCACTTTTCCGCATGATCCACTGCGGAAACCCGGCCGCCCAGATGCCGGAGTATGATGGAGAACTATTTGCAGAAGATGAAGTAGATGGCAAAAAGATCGTCAACGACCATCTCCTCCCAGCCATTAAGGACCTGATGCTCTCTTCGGGAACCGGCATCGACTACTTGAACCTGGGCGTCCGGCAGCTCGGCTCTATCTATGAGGCCTTGCTCGAATATTCCGTCAAGCAGGCTGCCACCGATTTGATGGTCTATAAGGATAGTGCCGGCAAGAACGGCCTGACCATCCTTGATGCTACCTTCGCCTCAGATCTGCAGGCCAAGCCCAAGAGCTTCATCCCTGCAGGCGAGATCTACCTGACCGTAGGGGGACTGGCTAGGAAAGGGACCGGCAGCTACTACACCCCAGACGGTATTGTCAGATTTCTTGCCAAAGAGGGGCTCAAGCCTCATTTCCGGCGCCGAGAAGCGCTCTTTCGCCAGGACATGGAAAAGCTTCGCGCCTTGAAGGGCAGCGACCCAAATCTTGAGATGAAGAGCATCGACGATCTCCTGGGATTGGAGGTCGTGGACCCGGCAATGGGAAGCGGTCATTTTCTGGTGGCGGCCGCCAATGAGATAACCTCCTGGGCCATCTCGCTTCTGCATGAGAACCCGGATGCTCCCCTCAATACCCAGGTGGAAGAGGATAGAAGGATGGTCCTGGAGGAGCAGGCCAATAGGGGCATAATGCTTGATGCCGATCAACTCACTGATGCCGTCATCTTGAAGAGAATGGTAATGAAGCGCTGCGTCTTTGGCGTGGACATCAATCCCATGGCCGTGGAGCTGGCCAAGCTCTCCTTGTGGCTGGAGTCCTTCACAATTGGAACGCCCCTTACCTTCCTGGATCATCACATGCGCTGCGGAGACAGCCTCATGGGACTATGGCGAAACAGCCTGCAGGAGGAGCGGCAGACCCGCCTGCGGCAGTGGACAGGAGAGCTTGAAGCGGCAGGCAAAGCCCTCTTTCATAGCGTCAGCCAGTCCCATGACCTGAATCTAGAGGAGTTACGCCAGAGCAGGGAAGGCTACGAGCGGGCGAGGCAGATGACAAAGCCCCAGGAGGAGCTGCTGGACCTGCAGGTGGCATCCATCATCGATCCAGAGGCCGAAGACGCAAGCCTGACCCGGCAGTTCCGAGCCTTTCACTGGGAGTATGAGTTTCCGGATGCTTTTATAGAGACGGAGTGGGGCTTTGACCTGGTGGTGATGAACCCACCCTGGGATGTGGTCAAGCCAGAGGATGACGATTTCTTCTCCAACCTATCCCCGGGTTTTCGCAGAATAAAGAGCAAACCTGAGAAGAGAAAAGTGATGGAGAAGCTGCTCCTGGACCCAGCAGCCAAAGCCGCTTACCTGGATTACAGAAAAAAGATCGAGCAGCGCATCAATTTTTATCGGTCTTCTGAGTATTCTCTGAGAGGAAGCGGGGACACCAATCTCTGGAAGCTCTTTATGGAAAGAGGCATGCGCCTTCTGGCAAAAGGCGGGACGTTATCTGTCGTTGTGCCATCCGGCATAATCACGGATGAAGGGGGAAAACCGCTTAGGGAGAAGCTGTTTGAGGGAAAGATCAGAGGCATTTTTGAGTTTGAGAACAAAAGAGGAATTTTTCCGGATGTTCATCGAAGCTATAAATTTGCCTTACTATTCTGGGACAAGGACGAGCCAGTTCCCGTATTTCCGGCGGCTTTCTACCTGCAGGATGTAAGGGCCCTGGAGGGAAAGGCAGAGCAGGAGAAGTTTCTGGAGATGCCTATGGAGTTAGTCCGGATTTGTGCCCCAGATAGTCTCTCCATTCCTGAGGTGAGAAACCAGCAGCATTTGCGAGTGTTCACCAAGCTTTGCAGGGCGCATCCCCTGTTGGGAGACCCGGAGAAGGGATGGCATGTAGGCCTTGTCGCCGAACTGCACAGAACCAATGACAGCAAGCTTTTCCGCAGCGATGGTCAGGGCTGGCCACTCATCGAAGGCAAATCTTTCCACCAGTTCTTGCCGGATTACGAGAAGCCCATCTTTACCGTAGATCCTGACCAAGGGCTGAAGAGAACAGCAAGGTGCAAATTTTACAAAGACGGAATGAACGGATTCCTGCATATGATGCCTAGATTGGCTTTTAGAGATATAGCAAGCAGCACAAATGTGCGTAGCATGATTGCTTGCATCTTGCCGCCAAAAACACTCTGTTCGAATAAGGCGCCGTTAACAATTCCACTCGAAAACAACTGTGTTCAAAAGGGGAAGAGTTATCTGCAATTTATTGGCTATTTAGCTGGCGTTTTCGATTCATTTGTGTTTGATTTCCTGATTCGAACTCGCGTTAGCATAAATCTCAACTTCTTCTACGTATACCAAACACCCATCCCCGCTAATTATCATAATAGTACCGCCCAAAAAATCATCCAGCTAGCCGCCCGCCTTAGCTCCCCAGACGAGCGTTTCCGGGAGCTAGCGGAGGCGATGGACGTGCCCTTTGGTCCCCTCACCATGAAGGAGCGTCTGGAGATGACCGCGGAGCTAAACGCCCTGGTAGCCCGTCACTACGGCCTCTCTCGTGAGGATCTGGCTGTAATCCTGGAGAGCTTTGCCAGCTTCGAGGAGGACCCGGGGCTTGAGAGCTTGGAGGAGATAAAATGGAGCGACACCCTCATGCGTAAGTTCAATGGCGAGGTGCGGCGGAGGGTCATGGGGTACTTCGATACTTTGGAAAAAAGCCCTGCCCATGGGGGTGCGGAATGATCGAACCCTATATTCCCGATACTTTGCCCCTGAAGACCATCGACTGGGAGAGGCACGTAACCCTCATCGGCAAGGCCAACGCCGCTCTAGCTCGATACGATGGGATTCTTCTGGGAATGGTAAATCCTCAGGTGCTGCTATCGCCGCTGACCACTCGTGAGGCCGTCTTATCATCGCGGATTGAAGGCACTCAAGCATCGCTGGAGGAGGTCCTGCAATACGAGGCCGATGTTGGAGAGCCCAGGCCGGATCAAGAAATTCCTGATACCCCTCAGATCAGGGACATTCACGAGATAATCAACTATCGAAGAGCGATGGGTGCAGCGGTTGAGGAACTGGCAGCCCGACCATTCAGCATCAACACCATTCGAAACCTCCACCGCATACTTCTTACAGGCGTTCGAGGAGGGCACAAGGACCCCGGCGAGATCCGGCACATCCAAAACTACATTGCACCTCCTGGCACTCCCATCGAGAGAGCAACCTTCATTCCGCCGGCACCCTCAATTCTGATGGATGCCCTATCCAACTGGGAGGAATACCTCTACAGCAATGAAAGAGACCCACTCGTCCAGTTGTCCATCCTCAAAGCCCAGTTTGAGCTGATTCATCCGTTTCTGGATGGAAATGGCAGAATCGGAAGAATGCTTGTGCCCATAATCCTGTATCACAAGAAAATACTCTCCCGGCCCACGTTCTATATCAGCGCCTACTTAGAACGAAACCGGGAAACCTACTATGAGCGATTGCTTGCGATATCCAGGGATGGGGATTGGAACGGATGGATATCCTTTTTCCTTCAAGCCATTGTTCTACAATCAGAAGAGAACAGCGTTAAAGCAAGGTCGATTCTGAATCTGTTCAACGACATGAAAACGCAGGTTCCAGAGATCACACGCTCGCAATACTCCGTCCAGGCAATTGATGTCTTGTTCTCCAGCCCGGTCATCAGCTCCCGCGACTTCGCAATAAAATCCGGGATTCCGAGCAGAACTGCGCAGAGGATTGTTGAGAGATTGGAGCAGAAGGGAATCTTGCGGCTGCTTCGTGAGGGAAAGGGAAGCCGCTCTCCAGTATATCTATTCTCTGGGCTTCTTGATATAACTGAGAGAGAGGGTAAATGAATCGCACGTCATTCGTTACGAGCAAATGAATTTGCGCGTCATATCTACGCAATTGTGACGCACAGATGGATTTGCCCGTCATCCGTGACGTGGGGAGACGAATTGATAGAGGTGCTAAATTGAGCAAGAGCAAAAAGGAGATCATCGACAACGAGGACGGCACTATGGCCGAGTTCCTAAAAAACGCCTTGAAGGATAACGACGGCCGAGTCTCCATTGCCACGGGCTATTTCAACGTGGAGGGCTATGCTGAATTGAGAAGCCCCCTCCAAGAAGCCGCCAAGAAGAATGATTTTCATCTCCGCCTTCTGATCGGCAATGAGGCCGTGGTCAAGAAGGATGCCACACCGCAGTGCGAAGCTGAGGCAGAAGGCTCCCTGCCCGAGGAGCTGGAGGGGCTCACCATAAATGATAATTACGCTGCTCTCGTGAGCGATCTGGTCGAATTCCTGAGGCAGGAGAAAGTGGAGCTGCGCCAGAATCCTGAACGTTTCTCCCATGCCAAGTGCTACATATTTGATGATCTGGCCGTCGTGGGATCAAGCAACTTCACCAGGCCGGGCCTGAAAAAAAATATCGAGCTGAATGCCGCCCTCTACCAGCCATCTGCCCAAAATCTGGTAGAGCAATGGTTTGAGAGAAGATGGTCTAAGGGAGCGGACATCAAGGAGCAGATTATCCGAGTCCTGGAGGATTCCAAATTCGGCCACCCGCTAGACCCATTCCAGATGTACATGAAGTTCCTCTACGAGTACTACCGGCCAAGGCTAGAGGAACTGGAGCAGGATAAGGGCAAGATACTGGAGCTGGCCGGATTTCAGCAGGACGCCTTCAGCTCTGCCAAAAGAATTCTCGCCAAGTACAATGGCGTGCTAATCGCGGACTCTACGGGCCTCGGCAAGACGCACATAGCCCTGGAGCTGCTGCGAGAGTACGTTGCCGTAAGAAGATTGAAGGCCATGGTGATCGCTCCATCACAGGTTCTCAAGGCCGTCTGGGAGCCAAAGCTCATGGAGGAGAGCATAAAGACCATGAACGTCACCATCGAGAGAACTGGTACGGCGAGCTTCCAACCGGAGAAGTACATCGATTACGATCTCCTGGTAATCGATGAGAGCCAGAACTATCGCAACGCTTCCACCAATAGGTACGCAAATCTTCTAAAGCTCATCGCCGGAGGCAAGAGGAAGATGGTGGTGCTCATGACCGCCACGCCCGTGAACAACTCCCTCCTTGACCTCTATCATCAGCTTACTCTAATCACAGCCGGAGATGATTCCTATTTTGCAGAACTGGGAATTCCTGATCTGAGAAGCCATTTCTTGTCGGCAGAACGAAAAGAACTGACGGAAGGAATAGAGCAAATAGTGCGCCTCTTAGACGAGATCATGATCCGAAGGACAAGACAATTCATAATCGATAACTACCCACAGACCACCATCAACGGAAAGCCGGTCCGCTTTCCTAAGAGACAGCTTCGAAAAGTGGAGTACAGCCTTACCGCTCTCTTCGGAGACCAGATCTACAATAAAGTGCTGGATACCATCGAAGGTCTCCACCTTGTGCCCTATCGAGCTGACTTCTACATCAAGACCCTGGAGGACAAAGCAAGGAAAGAGGCTGATTTGCGTGCAGAGCTGCAGAAGTTCGGTCTTCTCAAGAGGTTTGAAAGCAGCGTAGAGGCTATAAGAACCAGCATCATCCGGCTGGTGAAATTCTACGAGTATTTCGACAAGATCTTGGCTTCAGGCAAGATCTTGAGCAGCCAGGCCTTCAGAAAGGCTCTCAATCAAATAGGCAATTCTCTAGAGGATGAAGCAGCTTTCTTCGCTGAAATGGAAAAGATCGAACTTGTTCCCCTGACCGCGGAGTACGATAAGCTACAGATGAAAAGAGACCTCAAAGAAGATCTGGAGAGACTGCTAGTCCTAAAGCGAGATCTGGATCGGATACCTGCTTACGCCGACAAAAAGCTCTTGGCATTAGGAGAGCTTCTAGCTGAGGATAGAGTCTTCGAAAGCGACGGGAAGAAGTGCCTGCTGTTCACCCAGTACATGGACACCGCCGAATACATCTACAAGAATCTCAAAGGGCAGCTACAAAAGCAGGGGAAAAAAATCAACATCCTTACCGGAAAGACCGCAGCCAACGAGCGAGAGAAGATCATCATGGCCTTCGCTCCAAAGGCCAATAAGCTGGATTCCGGCACTATCCCAGAGGAGACGGATATTCTCATCAGTACCGACGTTTTATCTGAGGGCCAGAACCTGCAAGACGCCAACTACGTCATAAATTACGATCTTCCCTGGAATCCCATGCGCATAGTGCAGAGAGTGGGCCGAGTGGATCGTATCGGTAGCGATTACGAAATTGTTACTGCAGCGGTTTTCTGGCCAGAGAATGCACTTGAAGATATTCTCGGCTTGGTGAGGCGACTTGAGGAGAAGATAAAAAAGATCTCCGAGACAATCGGAGAGCCTTCTACCATTCTTGGAGAACAAGAGACCCCTAAGAACTTTAATGCCTTGGCCAGGATTGCAAAACAAGATCAGACAGTTCTGGATGACATGGAAAGAGATTCTGAGCTTCTGCCTGCAAGAACCCCCTATCAGATGATCCTAACTCATTTGCGAAAAGAGGGCGAAAAAAGGCTAAAAGGAATAAGCTCAGGAAAGAGAAGCGGAAAGATCTCTAAGGAGAGTGGCTTGATCATATTTTACCGAGAGATTAAATCCTTGGAGGGAATACATCTTTTATTCTATGATTTCAAGGGAAAAAGGTTTGAGCACTACAATGATGTGAGTTGGATCTTTCAAAGGATGGAATGCGATGAAAACGATCCACTGCATATCCCACTGAAAGGCTTAGAAGCTTTTAGGCTGTTCAAAGGAATTGATGCCAAGGCCAGAGAGGAGCTGATATCGATTATAAATTCTCCTCTAGATGCGAAGAATGCCCAAAAGACAGGCTCCAAGCACCAACGTGAGCTTCGAGGCATGATTCTTGCTGCACTTAGTGCAGGCAGGATCTCCAGAGAAGATGCTTCTGAGATTTATGCGATACTGAATAGGCAGAACCTGGTTGCCTGGGAGGATGAGTTCTTTGAATTCTATCAAGATTATAGGATTCATCAGGATGCCAAGGTTTTGCTCGCTTCCATAAGAGCCCTCTTCATGCGGTATAAGATTGACTCAAGCCGCCATGAGAAAAGAAGATGTATAAAGCTGAATCCACAGGACTTGACTGTGGTGGGATACGAGTTCCTCACTCCAACAGATTTGAAGGTTCAAGATGCCATCACCAACTGGTAGAATCGCAATTGTCATGAAGATGAGATATCCAGGCGAGCAGCCCAGCAGAACATGCGTCTCCTTGGGGTCGTTGATATCCAGCCCGTACTGCCCAAGCATCTTACGGGTAAAATAGCGCCGAGGGTGAGATTCGAACTCACGAGACCCTTGCGAGTCACCAGCTATCCAGGAGAAACTCACTCCAGGCTGGCGCCCTACCGCTAGACGACCTCGGCACAGGTTTGGATTTTTGGTTTTATCGCTTCGTTTCCGGCTGGGTGGAGCCGTCCCTTTCAGCCAGCTTCCACGCCTTCGGATAGGTGCCCGGCTCCATTATTACCCTTTCGGTCGCAGCCACGATTCCAGACTTTGAGGCAAGCATCTCCTCGCTCGAGAGCTCCGCCTGGGCAACGGCCACTGCTTCTCCTTTCAGCGTGAAGAGCACCACACCATCGCCCCGATTGATCTCCGTCTGCAGACTTAATAGGCCGGGGGCAGCAAGGGGCGCGCCATGACATATGGCATCCACCGCATTGTCCGCTATCACCAGTCGGGGCAGATGCACTAAAGCTGCCTCCACCGGCAAAATCACCCTGCGAAGCAGGTTCTCATTCCCTGTCTCCATATATTTTACATGGGCATCTATCAGCTGGTGCAGGGTGACCAGGGTTTCATCCTCGCGAAAAGGACCGGCCCGGGTCCGGCGCAGCTCCTCCATGTTCGCCCCCGTGCCCAGGGCAAGGCCGATATCGTAGCATAGCTTTCTGATGTAGGTTCCAGCTTCGCAGCCCACCCTCATCAGCACATGCTGCCCCTCGATCTCCAGCACCTCCAGATAATAGATGGTCCTGGTGCGCAATTCCTTGACCACGGATGACTTCAGGGGAGGTTTTTGCAGTATGGGTCCGACAAACTGACCGCAGACATCGGTGATCTGCTTTTTTGGCACTGGCTTATGAACATGCATCAGGCAGATGTACTCCTTTCCCGCCAGAAGAAGGGTATCCATAACTCTTGTTGCATCCCCCAGGAGAACGGGCAGGATGCCAGTCACCTTGGGATCGAGAGTGCCGCTATGTCCAGCCTTCTCCACCTCAAGAATCCTCTTCACCCAGGCCACAACCTCATGGCTGGTCGGCCCGGAGGTCTTGTCCAGATTGATCGCCCCTAAACGAAGGTGCATCTCTAGGCTCCGCTCGAGAGGTGGAGTGCCATAAGCGGGATCTGTCTTACCATTCCTTTTGACCAGGACCGACCTCTTCTTGTCCGCAGGAAGGGTCTTGGAGCCGGATGCGACATATGCACCTTTTTTTTCAGGAAAAGAGGAACGCGGTCGAGTGGAAGACGAATGTCTATCAGACCGGTTTGAGGATTTTGAGGGTGGCCGGGAGCCTCGATCTCCGGATGACGATGAACCCTCCCTTTTAGGCCTGTGAATCACGGACATTGCCTTGACCTCGCCGCCGCCAGCACTATGGCCAAAGTTCCCGATTCATTGAACCTGCCCGTATCCACCACCAGATCGTATACGTTGAGGTCATTGATGTCGATGTTATAGTATTTCTTGTACCTGCGGGCCTCGCTCTCCTCCCGCAGCCTCGTCTCCTGACAGGCATCCTCCAGCAGCTTGGACTCCCGCTTGGATATGCGCTCCGCTCTTGTCCTAAGATCGGACTTCAAGAGCACTTTGAGATCGGCATCCAGAAGGTGCCCGGACAATCTGCCCTCGAAGACTCCCTGTCTCTCTTTGGCCAGAGACCTCTGGGCATCATCGATCAGATAATCGACCTCTGGTCCCTTCTCTGCCATGCGGTTCATCTCCTTGACTGATATGTTCTTCTCGCTGGCGATCTTGCGGAACAATTCCCCGGAGTTGACCCAGGGGAGGCCAAGCTGGACAGAAAGAGCCCGGGCCAGGGTGGTGGTCCCAGTGCCCGGCGAGCCGCTAACGGTGATTATCATATTATCATCTTCAGCTCATGCTCCCTATATCCAGAGCCTTTCTGATGATCTGCGATACGGGCAGAGAGCAGACGAAATACCAGTAGAACCAGTAGAGGATCGGCCCCAGAACCATTTCGGTGATACTATGCGTCCCCCAGAAGGGAAAGGTCATGTTGATTCCACCGGAGTTATGAATGTAGAAATATATCCACATGAAGAGGGGAATAGATATGATTCCAATGTAGAGCATGGGCTTGAACTGCATCTGCATCATCTTTCCTTGTTCCGAGACCATCTTCATCTGCTCAGTCTGCAGAGACTGAACCTTAGACTGGTCCCCAGCCAGCTGAGCTGCCTTCATGTTGGTCTGCAGGGCTCTCATCTTCTCCTGCTGGCGACGCATAAAATCCCAGTCCATGGTATACTTCTGAACCAGGCTGGCATAAAGGCCGGTAATGGCCGCCAGGATGAAGAGGATGACCGGAAAGGACAGCCCCGTCTGGGGCAGCCATCCCAGAAGGTGATCCATGACCTGCCCTAAGAGGTTCCTGTAATCCTCGATCATCACCCCCAAAAAAAAGAGGATGCCCAGTACCAGGGCCGCTCTGTCCAGCGTACTGGACATGGATTGCTTCATGCGGAAGCTCCAAAGAACTTCTGCATCATCGGGTACATCTCCTGAATCTGCTCGCTGGCTATCTGCTCATAGAGCCGGTAGACTATGCTCACCGCCAGAAGGAGACCAGTGCCTCCTGCACCACCCAGGGTTCCCATAAGGCTGGCAATCAGGGTCAAAACCCCAATGATCACGCCGCCGATCACAGTCACTTTAGGAATGTACCGCTCCATTAGCTTCTCAATTGAAGCGGGATTCCTTCTGTAACCGGGGACCTGCAGTCCCGAGTTATGGATCTTAGCAGCAACGCTCTTGGGTCCCATACCAGTGGTCTCAATCCAGAATATGGCGAACAGAATGCCGCCGATGATCAGGAAAGCGGAATCTGTGAGCACATGCAAGAGGATCTGCCAGCCGGCAATGGGCGAGAATCCAAGCTCTGCCATCCCCGCAGTAGAGGTGGTCACCATGCTGGGAATCCAGTCTTCCGGCCCTCCTATGGGCGAGAGGAAATACATGAGCCCTGATACCGGCTGGGGTGATTGTCCGCTGATGGCAGCGCCGGTGGCGGCATCAAACTGGGACTGAGATATGAAATTGCCCAGGAGGCTGGAGTAGCCGGTATAGACCGTGGTCACTCCCTCGCCAGTCACAGTAGCTGTGGAGACTGTTCCAAGCCTTGATGCCAGCAATGCCCCCAGCATCTCGATATTGGCCTGAATAGCCCTCACCAGGATCATGGGAAGGACTGATGCATAGACCAGCTTAACCGGGAACCGGCCTCTTGCACCCCGCACCCGGCTGTGGGCCAGAGGAATCTCAATTCTCGTAGACTCCACCAAAACGACCAGCAATATGATCAGAATGGTGGATATGAGGGCCAGAATTCCTCCGGTGATCATGATAAACCGGATGCCTTCAGAGGTGAAGAGTGTGTCAAAGCTGATCAGCTGCAACCTGATGATATCAATCCACTTGGGGATGATCCCCACCGAGAGGCCGGCTTCGCCTGTAGCCGGATTGATCAGACCGGTGACCAGCTGCTGGCTGATTCCCGCCACGATGAACAGGCCCACTCCTGATCCTACGCCCCATTTGGACACAACCTCGTCCATATAAACAATAAGGGATCCGCCAATAAAGACCTGAATAAATATCAATAAGGATATTATGCCCAGGGATACGCCTAAAGCGTTCGCTACTCCCTCATCAGGCAGGAGATAGCCGCCCAGCACCTGGGGCAAGCCCTCTACGGCAACCATCAGAAAGACCAGAGCCTTTTGGGTGCCCTGATAGATGGCCTGATCCCGGGGATCGCTCAGATTGAGCTTGATGATCTCCGCGCCAACCAGAAGCTGGAGCACAATGGATGCGGTAACGATGGGACCGATGCCCAAAAGCATCATCGTGCCGAAGGATCCGGCGAAAAAGGCACGGTAAGAGCTGAAGAGGTCTATAGATGCCGCAGAGAGGCCAAATAGAGGGATGTTTCCAAGGATGAAGTAAAGGAGCAATATGGCCAGAGTCCAGCTTAGCTTTCTCTTAAAATGGACGTGCCCTGTGGGCCGTTCCACCGAAGGGAGCCGGCGCACAAAGGGCTCTATCGCATAAAAGAAACTTTGCTGGTTCATACTACTACTGCCTGACCACCAGCAGCCTCGATCTTGCTCTTAGCCGTGGCAGTGAATCCTAAAGCCTTAACCTCCAGCTTCCGGGTTACCCTACCTCGACCGAGAACCTTCAATTCATTGATCTCAACCTTGCCGTCCTGGCCGGCCAGCTGGTCCAGCTCATCGACATTGACCACATCTACCTCCTCAGCTAAAGGCAGCCGGACGAAGCCATGCTTACCCATTTCGGTGCCAAGAAGGATGGATCTCATGAAGTGATGCTTGCATTTGCCTGAATCTCCACGGCCGCCACGGGTTCCTCCTCCGCGCATGTTCTTGTGCTTGCCGTGGTAGGTTCTATGACCTCTCTTTTCTTTGGTCTTTGGTCTAACCATTTTTTCTACCTCATCCTCTTGATAAGATCCGCCAAATTCTGGTGGAATCCCAGATCTCCACCCTGTTGAGCGGTCTTCTTGGTAGTTCTTAAGCCCTTCCGAGCAGGGTGCAGCCTGAATATGGGCTTGATTTGCAGATCTTTCAGACTGGCAGAGCCGGAGTTGATGGCTTTGGCCAGTTCCTTAAAAGATGAATAAGGTGTATTCTCCTTTAAATACTGCTCTGTCAGGCGTCGGTTGGCGCTCAGCCTGCCCCTTCTCTCTAAGAGCATAGCCAGAGTATCATCATCGATCTCGCCCCAGGCCACGTAGTCCTTGACCTTCTGGATCATGCCCCGGTAATGGGGGTCTTCTTTGACCACAACGCAGTGGTTGACCCTATGAATATGGAGCATAGCCAGGGTGTCCTTGATCTCCGGCCTGAGGTTCACCTCCCCTCTCAATCTTACTATGGCAAACATCTTCAGGCCCTCACAGTTATGGTATTGATGAGCGCGTTGTATGTCGCTTTAGCGAAGTTGATGGTGGTCCTGGTGGAGCCAGCGGTCTTGGTCCAGACATCCTTGATTCCGGCCATATCCATGACCTTCTTGCTCGTATCTCCGGCTGCAATGCCCAAGCCACGAGGCGCTGGGATGAGCACTACCCGAACGCTTCCGGACTCGCCCACTACCTGATAGGGCACAGTGTGAGGCTGGCCGCAACCACATTCCCAGCTGCCGCAGCCTCTGTTCACCTTCATAATGTTCCTCTTGGCGTTATCGATGCCCTTTTTGATGGCCTTTCCCACCTGAACATCCTTTCCCTCGCCAAGACCAATGTAGCCGTCTCTGTTGCCCACAATGACTGTGGTTCTGAACTTGACCCTCCTTCCGGAGTCAGTCATCCTCTGAACCATGTTGATATCCAGAACCTCATCCTCGAGCCCTGGAATGAGCGCATCTATCAGTCCGGCCTCTTTTATGGGCAGGCCGGATGCAATGGCCTCATCGAAAGTGGTTACCTGACCCTCATAGACCAGCTTTCCAAGCCTCGTCTTGGGGACCCACTCCTCTTGGTAAAAATCGCGTTTCTTCTTCTGATCCATACACTCACCCCAGTATCTTCTCTCTAGCAGCCTCGAACTGGGCTACGGTGTCTTTTCCAGTAAAGCTCTTTATGTGCTCCCCACGGATCCTCTCCTCATCCGGGAAGATCTCGGGGCTGTGGGGCACATCTACTCCTGCATCTACTACCCCCTTAATGGCGGCATAGATCCTGTTCCCTTTGGTGGAGGCATGCAGCCCTATGTCTGCTACTCCTCCTTCTACCCCAATAGCTAGCATCTTCTTGCCGAAAAGCAGGCCTGTAAGGTATGCTGCAGGCAGATTGCCGACAGCTGAGGAGAAGCCGAATCCTTTGAGCTCCCGGGAGTTGACCGTCAGCAGGGTCTTGTCACCCTCAAGCTCTGCCACCACCAGCTGCAGAGTGGTGCTGGCATTGCTCTTCCTGACTACAACTCTCGGTCTCTTGGATAGCAGTAGCTTATATCTGACATGATAGTTGGTCTTGCCCTCTTTCCTTCTGCGGAGAGGAACCTTATATCTCGGTCCAGTTGCCAAGTCACTCACCCCGAGCAAGGCCCTTGGCCTTTATAAAGGAATTCATATGCGCTGTGCTCCTGTACTCTCCACCCTTGGATTTGCGGTAGAGCAGTCGGTAAGCATGCCGGTCGATCTGACCAGTATCCCGCAGCTCCCTGAGCCTCTTTCGCAGAGCCCGGATCTTGGTCATCCACAGCTCTTTGCGTGGGCTGCGAGCGCCTTTGGCACCCCTTCTGTGTCCAGGTCCCTTGCAATGGCCGTAGGCTCTCTTGGCATTCTTGGCCCTGATCCTTCCCCGGCTGTTGCCCTTCTTGGGCTTGGCTTTGATGTTGCCATCGCTGATCTGAGAGCGAATATCCTCCCGGGTGATAGCATCGCCCAGGGCGCCTGCCAACTCAGGATCGGGATTGATCCAGACCCGACTCTCGCCGATATTCAGCTCAGATGCCGCCAGCCTTCGCTGGGTGGTAAATCCCGGCATGTTCAGGCCCCTCCTTTGGGATTGAGGATCTTGAGCCCCATCTCCGCAGCCTTAGCCTGAATATCCAGCCGTTTTTTCATCCCCACGGCAGAGGCAATACGCACTGCGCAACCTTGAGCGGCTGCCAGCTCTGCCACATTGTTCACCCTAATCTCAGCCATTCCGCTGGGATGATATCCTCGAACGGCCTTTGGGCTTCCAAAGCCAGGTTGGACAACCCGGCCTTTGGCAGCTATATGCTGCCTGAGCTTATTGTGCAGGCCACGGGGCTTTCGCCAACTTGTGCCAAGCTTCTTCTTTTTATGTGAATCATGAAAGTTGAACTCGGGCTTCTTGGATTTCTGCCTGGTTCTGACTCTTAGCAATCTTTCTGCCATCCGAATTCACCTCTTGTCTATCAGGTATATCCCATCCTGGAATATCCTGACATCGAAGCCATGCACCCTGGTCGCCTGTTCGATATTGGCCATGGTCTGGCCAACATTCTCCTTGTCCATGCCTGTAATCACGACTTCGTCTTTGCCTATCTCGACCTTGGTTCCCGGCAGAACTCGAGCAGATCGAGACTTCCTCTCGCCGAGGAAGTTGTTTATGATCAACTCATCGGAAGCTGCCTTGAGCTGGATGGGGAAGTGAGAGTACACGACCTTCATCCTGTACTCATATCCTTTAGTAACGCCGGTAACCATATTGTTTATGTGAGAGGCCAGCGTTCCCACCATTGCTCTGTGGCGCTTGCGGTCGACCCTGGAATTTACGATCACCTGAAGATCCTCTTTGCGGATCTCCAGGTCGGGATAGGAGAGCGTCCGGGATAACTCGCCTTTTGGCCCCTTAACCGTGACGACATTCCTGTCCACGGAGACTGTAACTCCTTCCGGGATCTCTACCTGTCGCGCAATCTCTTTGACCATCAGACCACCTAATATACATACGCCAGGAGCTGTCCTCCCAGGGACTGGGCCCTGGCATCAGAGTGGGCCATGACCCCTTTGTTGGTGCTCAGTATTAGCACCCCAAAGTTCTTGGCAGGGAGGAATCTCTTCTCCCACTTCTCCATCTCCGTAGCCTTGGTGGAGAACCGCGGCTTGATGACACCGCAGCGGTTGATCCTTCCCAGGAGCTTCACCCGGAACATTCCTGACTTTCCATCATCGATAAACTCAAACTCGCCGATGTATCCCCTATCCGCCATGACCTTCAGGGCCCTGCCTATGACTTTAGAGGCGGGGTGG
>LNQE01000850.1_pt1 | contig 40219 bp, 52 predicted proteins | sample 603111 | NCBI WGS metagenome assembly LNQE01 (sample SAMN04260313, study PRJNA301899) | hydrocarbon metagenome | isolation source: hydrocarbon-contaminated ditch | place: Germany: Bremen | collected 1998
TTATGCCGCCGGTCCACTGGGCGGAATGAATATCAGGCTCACCTGCGGTAACTGCTGCTACATATGCTGGGGAGACCGGAAAGAAACCGCCGAAAATTACCGGCTGCTTACATCCTCCGGTTGTGTTATTCAACGTCCCAACGGGGAAAAGGTTGTGTTGAAACCGGATGAAGCACGAGATGAATTCGAGAAAATGACGCCGGAACACCGCAGCCTTTACTGCTGATAAAAAAATCTCACTGAATTTTTTAATTTGATTTTCACTTCGTTGCTTTTCTAAGGCTGGTGGTCTTTTTTTAATCAGCGAATGTCCCTGCTCTACAAACAGGATTTCAAAATTTCGGTGATTCAAGATTATTATTTTCTCGTGTAGTGTTTCAATGAAACCTTGTCATATCGACCAACGTGAGATATTTTTTTATATATATTTTATTTAAGATTTCTCATCCCGATTAGCGGTCATACCCAGGCATACACCGGGTGTTCCTGCCGGGGTTCCCTGCCTGGCTTTGAATCGGGATTCGAAACGACATGTGCTGTAAAGATATTCATGAGATCCTACCTTCAGCATCAATCTTGGCCTTGTTATACAGACGTTTTTTCATGCGACAAAACCAGTATTTCCCTGCGGCTTTTGCCGCAGGGAAATACTAAGTAAACCATTTATTTTTTACGCTTGCTTCTGAATTCTGCTAAATAGCCCTTAACTTCTTCTAATTCGGCTTTGGTATAGTATCCTTTTGCGGCAAATTCATCCCAAATAGGAATGAGTCTCTTTTTCCATACATCAATCTCATCCGGAGTCATTTTGACTTCTTTCATGCCGTATTTATACATTGCTTTCAGGGATTTTTCATTGCTGGCACGGACTTTCTGCCTGAATTCCTTCTCTACTGCATTTGCATAATTATCCATGGCAACCTGAACATCCTTCGGCAGAAGATTCCATGTCGGAATCGTTATCATGCCGCCTGCCGGTGAATATCGTATGTGGATGGGATTGATGTACTTCATAACAGTGTACATCTGAGTACCAACCGCCCAGAGAGCAGGCGTGATAAAGGCATCGCAAATGCCTGTACGGATGGAAGCAGCTATTTCGGGTACGCGAATCGGTAAAGGACTTGCGCCCATGGCTTTTAAAGTTCTCTCTTCCAACGGACCATACCACGTTAAGACGCGGCTGTTCCTGAAATCATCAGGAGTTTTGATTGGTATTTTAGTGGAGTAGATTTGATCAAAATCCTGTTCCCCCAGCAAAATGAGGTGGTATCCTCTCTTTTCAAACCACTTGCTAATGCGTGGTCTTAATTTGGAATAAACATATTCCACTTCATCATAATTCTCAAACAGGAACGGGAGTTCCATCAATGACATTTCCGGACAAGCCATCACCAGCCCCTGTCCCGAAAATGCGCCTCCATGCAATTGCATATTACGCATCTTGGCTAATATGTCCTGGTCATCGCCCATTGAACCGCCCCAATACCAGTCCAGAATCATCTGACCATTTGTCGCTTTAAACATTCCGGGAGTAACCATGTCTTTGATTAAAGCAGCCCAGCCTACTCCATCAGGAGCCAGCGTACCCATTTTAAGAACATATACGGTTTTACCATTTCTAATTTTCTTAATGTTATCAGCTCCCCATGCTTCCTGAAACAGGGACCCCATAAAAAACACAACGAGCCCCATGCACAGAAGCCCTACAACCTTACGCCTCATAAAACTCCCCTTCCCGAAATACTAATAAAGCACTTCAACAATTTTTATTTTGAACCTCAATTTATATTGAACGTTCATTATACAAAAACTCATACATATACTTTTTTGTCAAGTAAAAAATATCTAAGGATATTGTAGCCGTTTAAAATGGCAGAAAGCACCAATCATATATTTGTGTCGGTTTTACGGTCCGGCACAATACCAGCAAGTGGTCAGCGAAATATTATTAAATAGCGGAATCACCGGATTTTACGCCGAGAAATTTTTCCACTAACCCTTTCTTATAAATGAAAGCTGACGCTTTTAAATATAACCGCGGGGTATGGCGTTTTGACCACCACATATATTTTGCGTCAATCTGAGGAAGTATATACATCTTGTTGCGTGAAACCGATCTTATTATGCACCGCGCCACGGCTTCCACCGACATGATTGATTTGTTAAAAAATCCCTGGGCTAAATTACGCTGTCTTGCTTCAGGGGAACGAAACTGATCCATCAGATTTGTTTTAATGAAGGAAGGACATACCACGGATACTCCTATGCCCAATGGCGAAAGTTCCGTTCTGAGTGTTTCGGAAATCGCAATCACTCCCGCTTTTGCCACATTATAACTGCACATCTCCGGCAGACAGGCCATACCGGCGTAGGATGCTACGTTGATTATATATCCCGACTGTTGTTTCTTAAATAAAGGTATTACAGCGCGGCACCCATATATAACACTTTTCAGGTTAATATCGAGAATCCAGTTCCAGTCCTCCAGCGATATTTTCTCCATATATCCGCCTGCCGAAACGCCGGCATTGTTTATCATTATATCCAGTCCGCCTAATTCTTTTATTGCAGTTTCTATAGTTTTATCAACGTCAGCGGGTTTTGTAACGTCACAATGCACGATAATTGCCTTGCCACCGAGGTTTTTTACCTGATCGGCTGTTTCTTTTGCCCGGCTGTCGTTAATCTCGGCGATGACAATATTCCATTGCTTTTTCGCGAATTCATGCGCCAACGCCCTGCCTATGCCGCTGCCGGCACCGGTAATGATGACTCTTTTCTGCGGAAATCTCTTGTTCAAATCCATGGGTGTACCTCCTGAAATGCTTTATTTCATAAGATATCTTTGCGGAACGTGAAAACTATATGAAGCATGATTTTTTATGTCAAGAAAATCTTGTTCCTTAAAATATTAGCCTGCCGCGGCAAGTCCGCCTACTTTATTCTGTTCCATATTTTACTCCTGATTTTCAGGTTGGCTGCAAATCAGTCCGGATGGTTGAAAAGTATAAAAAGAACAATCCTGTATGTCAATCGCAATATTAGGTAAGGTAAGGCGAGCGTCTGATCCATACGTCGCTTCGCTCCCAGGATAGTTCGCCTTGCGCTTCTCCCGATAAAATCGGGATTAGCGAGTGTCACTAATTCCTTGACAAGCTCTGCAAAAATAAATTAATGACTACAAGTCAAATATGAGGAGCTCGTCATATGTTAAATATAATTAAACAGGCCCTTGCCAAAGGACAAAAGACTCTCTCGGAATACGAATCAAGATTGGTAATTGAATCAGCGGGCGTTTTTGTCGGTGCAGCTGCTCTGACCAAAACCAGGGAAGAAGCCATTCAGGAAGCTGAATCAATGGGCTATCCTGTAGCGTTGAAGGGATGCTCTGCTGAACTTTCCCATAAAACTGAAGCAGGAATGGTTGCATTAAACATAACTGATTCCAATCAGGTCGCACAGGTTTTTGATGAACTCATGTCTAAGGCAATAAATCTCGACGGAATACTCGTTGAAAAAATGGTGCGCGGATCCCGCGAGTTTGTTATCGGCCTCACACGTGATCCGAACTTCGGACCGTGCGTGATGTTCGGTCTGGGCGGCATATTTACAGAGGCATTAAAAGATGTAACTTTTCGCATGGCACCGCTTACACGGGAAGACGCACTGGAAATGATCGACGAAATAAAAACAAAAAAATTACTCGGCGAATTCAGAGGAAGTCCGGCGGTTGACCGGGAAGCTCTGGCTAAAGCTCTTGTCGGAGTGGGAGATTTGGGAATGAAATACGATGCCATTGCCGAAATAGATATAAATCCGCTGATTATCTGCGGTGACAAACCGGTTGCCGTCGACGCACTGGTGGTTCTGAAATAATATTGTCATTGCGCATCCTCCGCTGGCGGAGGTGTCACGTAGTGACGGAGGTGGATATGGTTTCCACCCCCTTATTCCCCCGCCAGCGGGGGACAAGAAAAGCATATACTGAAAAGCGCAGCAGAGTGCGCTGTTTGTAAAATGGAGAAATTCAAATGCTAGATTGTTTTTTTAACCCAAAGAGCGTTGCTATTATCGGAGCATCCAGTAATCATAACAAGGGAGGGTATCACATCCTCAAAAATCTTTTGGCCGGTTTTCACGGAAAAATCTATCCGGTTAACAAAAGCTATCAGGAAATTTTAGGCCTGCCCTGCTATCCGGACATTGCTTCAATTCCCGGCAATTTTGATCTTGCTATCTATTTTATTCCTTCCAAAGAACTTCCGCATACGGTGAATGAATGCGCGAAAAAGGGCGCCAAGGGAATAATCATCGAATCAGGCGGATTCGATGAAGCCGGAGAAGAAGGTAAAAAATTACAAAAGCGTGCCCTCGAAAACGCGGCTAAAGCAGGCATAAGGTTATGGGGACCAAACTGCATGGGATACGTTGACGGCAACAGAACTTATGTTTTTTCTTTTATTCATTCCGCAGTATGGCCGGATATTTTCAGAGGCGGAAATGTCGGTCTGATTGTCCAAAGCGGCATGCTTTCGGCCGGTTTTCTTCTTCATGCTCTGCAGGAAGGCATCATGGGCGTGAGCAAAGCCTGTTCCATTGGTAATAAATGCGACATCAATGAAAACGACATTCTGGAATACATGATTAGCGACAGCGAAACTGATGTAATCGGATGCTATCTCGAATCACTCGTAGACGGTAGAAAATTCATAAACCTCGCGAAGAAAACAAAAAAACCGATAATTGTTCTTATGGGCGGCAGAAGCTCCGAAGGCGCCCGGGCTGCACGGAGTCACACGGCCAGCCTTTCGGGAAATTACCAGGTTACAAGCGGCGCGTTCAGGCAGGCCGGTATCATTGAAGTTTTCGATCCGGCCGAACTCACCGACATGGCCAGAGCTTTTTCCAAGAAAATGCCCTGTCATACCGGAAAAGGTACGGCTATTCTAACATTCTCGGGTGGAGCAGGAACTATCACAACTGATCTTATGGCAGATAACGGACTGGAATTGGCAAAGCTGTCTGATCAAACACTGGCTACCATCGGAGAACTTTTTCCGCCTTGGAACAAACCGGACCATCCTCTCGATCTATGGATAGCAATTGAACGTCACGGTTTTGAAAAAGTATTCAGACAGTCTCTTAACGCCGTAATCAAAGATCCGGCTGTTGATTCAATTATATTTCACAGCTACGCTACGCCATTGGTCGGAAGTGAATTTATAGAAGAACTCGCGGCACTTATTAAAAAACATGAAAAGCCCACTGTGTTATGGGTGGAAGGAAGAAAGGATTTTGCCGAACATATGAGAAATATGGTCGAGAATGCAGGACTTCCCGCCTACCGTGAAATGAATCGATGCGTCACTGTGCTCAGAGGAATAAAACAGCATTTCACAAAAAAACCGATGGCTTAATTTCTTCTTATTTTCCAATTATCTGCAATATCTTCCGGAAGAACATTATTAACCCAGATTACGCAACAGACGTTTAAGAAAATCAAAGCTGTCATTTCGAGGAGTCCCGATGTATCGGGACGACGAGAAATCTTTATAATTTAAGTTTGTTAAAGATTTCTCCCTTTGGTCGAAATTGCAAAAACAATTTCAGAAGATTTCATTTTCTTCTATTGCGCAATCTGGGCTAATATCTTCTAAACTGGGCAATCTGCCTCGATATTGCCAAAAGCTTACCGTTTTCATCCCAGAGTTCACCATCTTCTTCAACAATATCGCAGGTCAGATAATGAGAGCGGAAAACTGCTTTTATCCACGCTGTGTCGGGTATGTCTCTGACACTTACTGAATATTCAATAGTGGGCACCCATGCAACGATTCCGTGACTGGCGAGTACCGGTGGTGGAAAAGAATCAGCCATTAAAAGAAGAGCGAGAGTATCAACGGGACGGTTATCCCTGAATTTTATCCAGCCTTTTTGTTCGGACTGCGGTGATAGATCTTTTTCGCCTTTAATCCAGCCTGCGCACGACGATGCGAGTAATACATCCATGTGATCGTATAGCGTGTACTTCGGCACATGAGGGAAGAGAAAACATTCTTCCCGTGGAGGCATTTCCGGAGCATCTTTTTCATAGCGGTTCGCGCTCTTGTCGCAGCTGCTCTCATCCATAAAAGTCGCCCAGGCACGGGTTCTTTCCGTACCATCCTGAAACAGACCGGCCTGATAGCGATTCAATGAATATCCTGTGGAAATTGCTTCAACCGTTACTTTGGATTGTTTTTCCGTCTCGCACTTGGCAAGAAAGTTCGCGGTGACGATAACCGGCCATTTTTTATCACTCTTTTTTTGCATGGCCGCGGCCAGAAAGGCCGTCAGATATCCGCCGTTGGGATTTGCATTGATTGACCAGTGAGGAGCCACAATTCCTTCAAAATTAAATTCGCCTTTTTGTTCCAGCAAAATGTCTTTATCAAACAGGTACATCTTCACACCTTATCATTGATTATTGTTTCCAAACCGCAGTAAATCAGGCATCTAATTACCTTCCGAAACAGAAAGATTGATAAATTTTATAATCGATGTCTGAAATCTGTTGTAATATTCTTTAGCCTTACCGGGGTTGGAGGTAGGCAATTCTAATGTCAATGTAAAAATACTTCTTTCATTGCCCGCATAATTTCCCAACGAACCGGGGTAAAATCTAAATTTCTTTAAAGGATGTTGCGATTCTCTGCTTATCATTTCCAGCCAGCGTTCAAATGAATCCAAATCAGACGAAGGGCCATCATAATCGAAGAAATTCAGCGGTGAGTGAGCAGAAAGTATTTTTTGCGGGCTGAACCTTTTTATTAAAGCAATCTGAAACATGGTTTCCTGTTCCGATGCCGGTTTTGACCCGGAATAATAACGTTTACCTTTTCGGCTTTTTCCATTCTTCTGTTTTAGAGATTTGGAATACCAGTCTTTGGTAGGAAAGTTTCTATTAAGATCAATTCCGGTTGCATTAACCCGCCTAGGAACTTTCGCAAAAAAACCATCGGGATTAACAAGCGGCGCGATGACAATACATTTATCTTTGAAAATCTGCGGATTGTCTTTGATATAGTGAGCAAGTTTAAGCATTAGATAAACAGTCGGCAGCTCATCACCGTGGACACCGCCCAGAAAAAGAACACAATTTTTTTCTAAATCGCCAAAGTGAGCAAAAATCAGCGGCCGTTTTTTCTTTGTCGTGCGATAATATTCCCATGGTATTTCCTGCGGCTTGATATCCGTCCAACCGTATTTCACGCATTGTTTCTCCAGAGCCTCTGTATATTTTTTCAGCTCTTTAGAGACATTTATTACCGGATATTGTTGAATTTGTTTTTGTTCTGCCTGCTTCACTTCCTGCTGCGGTGGCTGTGGAAGAGATACAACAGGTACAGATTTACCCTGTTTGACTGAAGTCTTTTCGGTAGAACATCCGGCAATCAGAATCAATACTAATGCCGCAAAAAAAATAATGAAGAGAACCCGCAAGAATTCCTTTTTGAGAATATGCATATGTAGTATGTGATATTCCTTATTTTTGTTTTATCTAAAATAAACTTTGGCAAAATAGAAATCTTCTTTATTCTTCACCCCGGTAGATGCAGCCAGCGTCGGGATTTTCCCTAATAATAACTTTAGTCAATTGGGGCAGCGTCGAATGAAGATGTTTCCATATCCATTTGGCTATGTTTTCCGATGTTGGATTATCAAGCCCTTCAATGTCGTTTAAATATTTATGATCCAGTTGATCATGGAGCGGTTTAAAGGCCTTTTCAATATCGGCAAAATCCACCACCCAGCCGGAATTCAAATTAACCGGGCCGCAAATATGTATCTCAACAACAAAAGAATGTCCGTGTTTTTGTGAGCATTTATGTCCCGGCTTTACCTTGGGCAAACAATGGGCCGCATCAAATTTAAATATCTTGAATATTTCCATTTAATGTCCTTATTTCATACCTAAAATTTTTTGTATCTGCAAACTCAATCGCCACTGGGGATGAGCCAGTATATATTCCAGTGCCGATTGAGTATTCAACTCGCGCTCGGATGAATCCAGCGGCTGCAGAAAAAAATGCTGAAAGTCCAGTGTCTCGTATTTTTCCGGTTCCGCACCCGGCTGAGGAAAAACTAATTTCAATTCATTCCCGGAACGCAACAATAATTTAGCACCGGCTTTGGGGCTGACGCATATCCAATCAATTCCCAACGGCGGTAAAAGTGTACCATTGGTTTCAACTGCTATTTCACATTCTTTACTGTGAAAAGCCTCTATCAATTCCGCATCCAACTGCAACAACGGCTCACCACCTGTGCACACGACAAAAGGCCGGATTGTTTTTGGATTTTTATGCGGCCACAATTTACAAATTTTTTCCACCAGCTGTTCCGGTCTGGAGAATTCCCCGCCTTCCGGTCCGTCACAACCGACAAAATCGGTGTCGCAAAATTTACAAACGGCCATTTCACGATCGGTTTCTTTTCCCGACCATAAATTACAACCGGCGAAACGGCAAAAAACAGCCGGACGACCGGAATAAAAACCCTCGCCCTGAATTGAGTAAAATATTTCCTTGACGAAATATCTCAAAAACCTTCCTTCACTTTTTATATTTTACAGGATCTTCCAGACCGGCATCTCTGAATCCTTTCAAACGCAACAGGCATGAATCACATTCCCCACAGGCTTCACCTGATGCAGAAGGATCGTAGCAACTGTGCGTCAGGCTGTAATCCACTCCCAGGTCAATACCCTGCCGGATAATTTGCGATTTACTCAGCTCTATGAGCGGCGCGTGAATTTTTAATTTCTTCCCGCCTTCCACACATGCCTTTGTCGCCAGATTAGCCATTTGTTCGTACGCGAAAATATATTCGGGACGACAATCCGGATAGCCGCTGTAGTCCAGAGCGTTTACTCCAATAAAAATATCGTCGGCTCCGATGACTTCCGCCCAGGCCAAGGCATAAGAAAGAAATACAGTGTTGCGTGCCGGAACATAAGTTGCCGGAATATTTCCACCCATCTGTTCTATGCTTCTGGCCTTGGGAACATCGATATCCGCAGTTAAAGCGGAACCGCCGATTCGGCGCAAATCGATATCGATTATCAGATGCTCGGCGACTTTCCCGTGTTGAACAATACGTTTGGCTGCTTCCAACTCTATAGCATGCCTTTGCCCGTAGCGAAAGCTCAACGCATAGACATCAAATCCTTCGTTTTTCGCAATAGCCAGTGTCGTAGCGGAATCAATCCCTCCGCTGAGAAGAACAACGGCTTTCAGGTTATTTTTCATCATTTCGATTTTAATATAATAATATTTACTTAAGATATACAGCTAATTTTTACCGGAAGCTTCAATACCAAAAAGATTCATTGTATTGCAAGTAGTTACACGGGCAACCTCTTCCCATGGAATCTTTTTGATTTCCGCCACCTTTTTGGCTGTGTGAATAAGGAAAGAAGGCTCGTTTCTTTTGCCCCGGTAAGGAATGGGCGCAAGATAAGGCGCGTCCGTTTCCAGCAATAAAGAAGAAAGCGGGGTGCGCCCGGCGACATCCTGAATTGTTTTGGCTTTGGCAAACGTTACGACTCCGGGAACAGATATGTAAAATCCGAGATCAATGCATTTTTTAGCCATTTCATAATCTCCCGAAAAACAATGAAATACTCCCCGGCGTACCCCTGAAGATTTAACAATTTCGATACATTGCTTATGAGCTTCACGATCATGGATGATGACAGGCAGATTAAGTTCCTGCGCTAATTCCAGTTGCCCGCCAAACGCTTCCAGTTGTTTTTTCTGAGATGAAATATTGCGGAAAAAATCCAGCCCGATTTCGCCGTAAGCAACAATTACTTGTTTCTGCTTATGCGCAAGTTCTTTAAGAGCGTCGTAGGTTCTATTATCGGCTCTATCTACATCATGAGGATGCACGCCGATTGATGCATAAATATTTTTATTTTTTTGGGCAAGACTGACGGCTTTGAGGCTGAACTCTAAATTTATTCCCACGGTAATAATAAAACCGACTCCCGCGTCTGTGGCCCGCCTGATAACTTCCTCACGGTCGGAATCGAACTCACTCATTTCCAGATGGGCGTGGGAATCAATAATCATAAGAGACTATTTTTCATTATCATCGGGACAGACTTCTTCGGCATTTTCTGCCAAATCAGGAAGTTTCTTCAAAAGATTTTGCAGTTCTTTTTCGGAAGTCTCACCGGCTAAGATTTTGCGTGAGATGATACGTTTATCAAGGTCAGTTATTTCTGCATCAACTTTTTGGGACATTTTTATTCTCCTTGCGTAAATTGACGAGCCGACTACTATTACATTTTTACAATTTAATCAAGACTCAAACAATTAGTTTGAGCGAACACCATACGGGACACTTCATTTTTTCAGGCGCGGATCGAGCAAATCTCTTATTCCTTCTCCCAGAAGGTTATAACCTACAACGGTAACCAATATAGCAAGTCCGGGATAAAGAGACAACCACCAGGCGATATCGATGTTATCTTTACCGGCAGTTAAAATATTGCCCCAACTGGGCGTAGGCGGCTGCACGCCAATTCCTAAGAAACTCAAAGCCGATTCGGTTAGTATCGCCCCCGCAATGCCCAAAGTCGCGGCAACCAGAATTGAAGCCATGGCATTGGGAAGAATATGTAAAAAAATAATCCGCATATCACCTGCTCCTATGGCTCTGGCCGCCTTCACAAAATCCCTCTCCCGTAAGGAAATGAAATCGGCACGCACCAGTCTCGTGACACCCATCCATCCTGTCAGACCGATAATGACCATGATATTCCAGATAGAAGGTTCCAGAAAAGCAATTACCGCCAGAATCAGGAAAAAAGTGGGAAAGCAAAGCATAATATCCACAAACCGCATTATTACCGAATCCACCCATCCTCCGTAATAGCCCGCTACAGATCCAAGGAGAGTCCCGATAATTATAGCCACACCGGTCGCCACAAATCCTACTTTTAATGAAATCCTCGCGCCCCAGATCATCCGCGACAACACATCGCGCCCCAATTGATCCGTACCGAATAAATGTTTCAGGGATGGCGATGCCAGAACATTGGTCAAATCAATTTGACCGGGATCGTAAGGAGCCAGCCACGGCGCCAGAATCGAAACAAACAACAGCAACAAAACAAGGCCACTGCCAGCCAGCATCAATTTATTTTTGTATAATGTCTCCCAAAAATTCATATTGTTAATACCGTCATTATGAAACCTTTGCATAATTTATCTTGTGTCATTTCGAGAAGCAAAGCGACGAGAAATCTTTCTTTGATTGGCTTATAAGACTTCTCACATTCGTTCGAAGTGACACATTGACTATTTTCCAAAGTTGTCAAGAAACACGGATGCGCGGGTCCGCTATTGCATACGAAACATCCGCAATCAAATTGCCTATAAGTGTTAAAATTGCTCCAATGAGCAAAATGCCCATAATCGTCGGGTAATCTCTGGCCATAACCGACATATAAAAAAGCTGACCCATACCCGGAATAGCAAAAATTGTTTCGAAGATAACACTACCACCGATAAGGCCGGGAATCGAAAGGCCCAGGATTGTTATAGCCGGCAGAAGCGCGTTACGCAGCGCATGTTTGTAAATTACATCTCTTTCGCTTAATCCCTTGGCGCGGGCGGTCATAATGTAATCCTGCCTTATAACTTCCAGCATGTTCGCGCGCATGTAACGGGAAAGACCGGCCAATCCTCCAAAAGAAGAAATGAATAACGGTAAAATTAAATGCTTGGCCAAATCAACAAACTGCGCCCATGGAGTAAGATACTCGTAATTTAAAGAACGCAACCCGGAAATGGGCAACCATCCCAGATTAATGCCGAAAAATATCATTAATAATAAAGCCAGCCAGAAAGTTGGAATCGCAAATCCGATAAATACGAAAACGCCGGCGACTTTATCAAAGAGCGAATTTTGATGGACGGCGGAAAGCACCCCTATAGGGATGGCAATGGCGATAATAATCAGTAGAGATAGCAACTCTATTATGATGGTGATGGGCAGTCTCTCCATTATCTTCGCGCCTACCGGCCGGCGGTCTGACGAGAAGGAAATTCCCAGATCTCCTCTGCTGATTTTTTTCAGCCATGACCAATATTGAATATGAACCGGTTTATCCAGTTCATATAAAGTCTGAAGACGCTCCTTCATCTGCGCGGAAGCCTTTGGATTCATCTGAGTCTGCAAGTCGGTGGGTGAACCGGGGGCCAGATGCATAACGAAAAAACAAATAATCGTAATACCCAGCAGAAGCGGAATCATAAACAATATTCTTTTTACAATGTACTTTAACAATGTTGCCCTCTGAAAAACTCAACCAATCTAAAATTATAAAAATTTCATATTTTTAACATTCTTTACCGACTGCAGGAAAGTATCGGGATTATGAGCTTCCAGTGTTATAGTTGGTTTCACTTTTATTTTTTTAAGAATTTGAAAAAATTTTGCAAAAGGAAATGTACCGTTGCCTACCGGAAGATGCTCATCCAGTCGTCCGAAATTATCATGCAAATGAAGATGTCCTAAATATTTCCCCAGTTCTTTCAGCCAAATATCAAGAGGTTCATGAGAAAATACATTAAAATGTCCCGTATCGAAACAAAAACAAATATTATCCGAAGACAACGCATCGAAAAGACGGCGTAAAATATACGGATTTTTTTCATACACATTTTCCAGAGCAATAATGGTCTGATAATTTTTAGCCAGCTCAATCAACTTTGTCCATGTTTTGACGCTGTTTTCCAGCCACAAATCATCAGCCGATACATAATAACGATCGTCAAAGGACGGATGGCAGACGATTTTTAAGGGATGAAAATAAGGCGCCAAATCGAAAACTTGTTTAATCCGTTCAAGACTTGCTTTCCTGATTTCATCATCCAGCGCCGCCGGACGCAGATCCAAGAAAGGAGCATGAAAAGTTACTTTTAACCCGTTTTCAGCAAGCAGTTTGGCTGTTTCCAGACATTTTGCTTTATCCAAATCCTGCAAAACCCAGTGGTGAAAATATATTTCCAGATTAAGTTTCTGTTGAAGAACAGATTCCAAATACCGCGGTAAAAGATGGTACGGCATATGAGCGTGAACTTTGTTTATAATTTTTTGCATTACTAAACCCTTAATATAATGCTAACGAGATGAGGCAAGTTGTTACCACAGCTATCTTTTTTTCACAATGGATAAAACTTTATCGGAACTACCTTATGCATAATTGAATAATCTTGTATCAGTAATGGAACCCGGGACAATGAATTATGTTACTGAATAAGAATCACGCCAGCTTTTCTTTTGCGTTCGTATTAATTTATTTTTTAGTTTTACTTAGACTTTCCAATCGTGGAAATTTTAAAGGGCACATACAATGGGCAAAAACCTATCAACCCGGTTAATGCCAGTTAGTTGTTTCTCTTGTTTTCTACCACTGCAGATTTTTCCTTCTTGTCCTCGACCGGACAAGCTTCCCGCACTCAGGTGGAGATGCCCAGGCGCGGTAGAAGCCATGCCTGCACGAAAATCCATACTGCCAGGATTAAAAGAAAAATTAATGTATCATTCATTTTTTTGCCTTTCTTTTCAAGGGAAGGCGGTTACCGCCTTCCCTTTTTTCCGTTAATTCAGGTTTTTACTCAGCAATTCTGCAAGCTGATTTTTGGATAACAAGCCAATCTTTGTCTCCAGCACCTGACCGTTTTTAATAAATATTAACGTTGGTATGCTTTGTATTCCATACCGGGATGCCGTTGCCGGATTATCATCGACATTAACTTTTACAATGTTGACCCGCTCATTGTACTCAGCAGCAAGTTCCTCCAGAATCGGTCCTATTGCCCGGCAAGGACCGCACCAGGGGGCCCAGAAATCAACTAATGTCGGTTTCATTTCTTGCAAAACCATGGTATTGAAATCACTATCGCTCGCATGTTTTACATATTCAGGATTACTCATTTTATTTCCTCCTTATCGATAATTTATTTTGTTTATCTTTCAAGTATGTGATAAAAAATCACATGTTTTTTGATTTTATGAATATACGATGACATTTATTATTTCATTGATCTGAATCAACACGGGAGAAAATTTTTTAAGTGGATCTCAGTGGACAAATAAAAGACATCGTTCTATTTCAAGGCGTCTCTCAGGAAAATATTAAATTCCTGATTTCACAGTCCATCGTCAGGAAATTTAAACCTGGCGAGATGGTTATCGGTGAAGACGATTCTATCCGGGCTTTTTATGTCGTCATTTCAGGACAGCTAAAACTCTATCGGAGTTCCGTTGATGGAAAGGAGCAGACATTACAACTGCTCGGTCCGGGAGATCCATTTGGTCTCTGCACTGCGTTTGCAACAAATGCTTTTCCCGCTAACGCCATGGCGATTGTTGAAAGTTCAGTTTTGCTGATTCCCGGTACGGTTATGGAGGAAACCGCCAGGAAGGAACCGGCCATATTGTTTAATATCATTCAGATTCTGTCGCAGCGTCTCAAAGATTCCATGGAACTCATCGAATCGCTTGCTTTAAAAGAAATTCCAGGACGGTTGGCCTCTTTTCTACATCAGTTATTGCCGAAAAAAACCGACAATAAAAAAGCCAGCGTGGAATTGACGATTTCCCAACGTGAACTGGCCAAGATTTTGGGCGCTACACCGGAAGCTCTATCCCGTGCCTTGAGAAAAATGGCCAACGACGGTATGCTCTCCACAGCAGGTCGTGTCATAACCATTCTTGATCGCCGGGCGCTGGCACAACTGGCCGAAGGCGAATAATCAACCAAAACTTAATTCAGCCCTTGACAAGTTATGAGCATATGCTTATAATACTTACAGAGGAGTACTAAAAGAAATGGCCAGACCAAAATGCTATCGTAATGTCTGCGGAATGCCCGACAAGAATTATTTCAAGCCGCGGGGAATACCCACCGTTGACCTGGAAGAAGTTGTACTGACTCTTGATGAATTCGAGTCGATTCGCCTGGCAGATTACGAGCAATTGTATCAGGAAGAGGCGGCGGAACAAATGAATATTTCCCGCCAGACATTCGGTAGAATCATCGAAACCGCGCATAAAAAAATAGCCGACGTTCTGCTCAACGGCAAAGCCCTGAAAATCGAAGGCGGAGAAGTTGCTTTTAACGAAACAAAACCCTGCGGTCGTGAAAGAAGGCTCGGTATGGGAAAAAATAAATAACTTTATAAAAGGAGAAATATATGAAAATCGCGTTACCATCTTATCAAAATCAAATAGACGAACATTTCGGTCATTGTGAATATTTTACCATATTCACCATCGACAGCCAGAAAAAAATCACAGCGGAGGAAAAAATTCCTTCACCTGCCGGCTGTGGTTGTAAATCCAATATCGCCCAGACACTGGCTGAAAAAGGTGTTGCGTTAATGCTGGCCGGAAACATGGGACAAGGAGCTGTAAACGTTTTGGGAAACAACGGAATCCAGGTTTTGCGCGGCTGTTCCGGTAATGTAAAAGATGTCGTTGAAAGATGGCTTGCCGGCAACCTGAAAGATTCCGGTATTGCCTGCTCACAGCATGAGCAAGGCTGCCATGAAGGCTGAAATCACAATTTAATTTAATGATATGAAATGAAATTAAAAAATACCCTTAATTCTTTGCCCCTCAATCTTATTGACGGGCAAAATATTATCCTCGATTCTATTGCCGATGGTGTCTTCACGGTCAATAAGGATTGGCGGATAACGTCCTTCAACCGGGCGGCGGAAAAAATTACCGGCGTTCCCAGAGAGGAAGCCATCGGCCAACTGTGCAAGGACGTTCTCAAAGCCGACATTTGCGAGAAAAGCTGCTGCCTGCGTTCCACCATGAAAACCGGTGAACCGATTGTCAATAAAAAGGTGCAGATTATTGACGCCGACGGCCACAGGTTTCCCATCAGCATTTCCACCGCTTTACTGCGCGACAAAAAAGGCGTGCTGTTGGGCGCGGTGGAAACCTTCCGCGATATCAGCGTGGAAGAAGACTTGCGAAAGGCCATCAAGAGGAAGTATTCTTTTTCCGATATCATTTCCAAAAATCATCAGATGCTTCAGCTTTTTGATATCCTGCCCGACATCGCAGACAGTGCCAGCACTGTGCTCATTGAGGGAGAAAGCGGCACGGGCAAGGAACTGGTCGCCTGCGCTATTCATAATCTAAGCTCGAGAAAAAAACAGCCGTTTATAGCCGTCAATTGCGGCGCGCTGCCGGATACTCTGCTGGAATCGGAACTTTTCGGTTATATGGCGGGCGCTTTTACCGACGCAAAGAAAGACAAACCCGGAAGATTCCATCTGGCGGAAAACGGCACATTATTTTTGGATGAAATCGGTGACATCACACCGGCTATGCAGGTCAAGTTGCTGCGGGTTATACAGGAAAAAACTTTTGAGCCACTCGGCGCTACGCTAAGCATTGAGCATAATGTACGTATTATTGTCGCAACCAACAAAAAGCTTGAGGAACTTGTGCGGCAGGGACAATTCCGGGAAGATTTGTTTTATCGAATTAATGTGTTTAAGATAAAACTTCCGCCACTGCGCGAACGCATGGAGGACATCCCCCTGCTGTGCGATCACTTTATCAATTGCTTCAACATCATTCAAAAAAAGAATATCACCGGCATAAGCGACGACGCGATGGCGGTTTTAATGAGCCACAGTTATCCCGGTAATATCCGCGAGCTGGCCAATATCATTGAACGGGCTTTCGTTCTCTGCAAAAGCGGACTTATTGAAAAGAAACATCTGCCGGAATCTCTCTTCACGGCTGCCGGAAAAAATATCGCCAATGACGATGGAATTTCCTTGAAAAACCTGGAGAAGACCTATCTCCTCAAAGCTCTCGAGCAAAACGGCTGGAATTGCCCGCAAACGGCCAGACAACTGGGCATTCACAAAAGCACATTGTACCGCAAGATTAAATCACTACACATCACGCTGCCAGGATAATGACAAAAAAGATGACAAAGGGGTAAAAGCCACAACATTTTTCAAAGAAGGCTACAATTGTGCGCAGGCCGTGTTTTTGGCATTTGCCGATGATTTGAAAATGTACAGAAGCTCCGTCATAAAACTGACCTCTTCATTCGGCGGCGGGATGGGAAGGCTCCGCGAGGTCTGTGGAGCGGTCAGTGGCATGTTCATGGTTGCGGGAATGTTTTGGGGCTATACCGAACCGGACGAACATCGCGCCAAGACCGAACACTATCGAAGGATAAAAAAACTAGCCAATCAGTTTAAAGAAATCCATGGCTCCATCATCTGCAGGGATTTGCTGGGTCTGTCTGAAAAATCGAATAGTCCCATTCCGGAAAAAAGAACAGCCGGCTATTACCAAAAACGCCCCTGTGTTCAACTGGTCGGTAACGCCGCCGGAATACTGGAAGAAATTATGCAAAAAGCTGAGATTGAGGACATCAATAGAAAGTAACGTTGAAGATCATGATTACATGATAATTATGCAATCATCATTACACATGTTTTCAAGTTTGCTTTTTTTAAAAAAACCTTTTTACTAATCTATTCCACAGAAAAAAATAACTAAGTTCAAAAAGTAGCATTATCGCGATCAAGTCGCAACACCAGTAGCATAATCGCGACCATTATTCACTTAACGCAAATCCATTCATGCAATAAGTAATTGTTATTTTTAATGTAATTAAACACTTTCCCTTTTGGCATTTACCTTGCATTCTTATATAAGCATGAAAGCAAATGCTATTATTCAACAAATCGCAAAGGTTTGGACTAAATGAAGATTGCCCTGTCAATATGGAAAGATTGCATATCTACTGTTTTTGATACAGCGGATCAATTGTTGGTTCTGGAAATTGAAGGCACGAACGGACAAAAACGTGCGGTGATTAAACTGAACGCTGTAGATGTAGTGGGAAGGGCAAATCAGATAAAGGATAATCAGATAAAAGTACTAATCTGCGGAGCTATTTCCAGACCATTAGAAGCATCCCTCGTATCGATGGGTATTAAGGTATACTCTTTTGTGCGGGGATCTGTAACAGACGTTCTTGCCGCCTTTAAAAATGGCCGTCTGGACCATGAGATTTTTGCCATGCCCGGATGCCGTAGGCGTGGCTGTTCGGGCAACAGGTGGCAAAATCGCCGGAAGAGAAATAACTGGAGGTAATTTATAGTGCGGCATTGCCGGATAGCAGTTATTTTGAAAATGCACAAATAGAAGGAGAAAAAATATTGAACCAGTACATCCCTAAAAAACTTTTTTTTACCAAAGGCGTAGGAACGCACAAAAAGCAACTTCATTCTTTTGAATTGGCACTGCGCGATGCCGGCATTGAAAAATGCAATCTTGTTCAGGTTTCGAGTATTTTACCTCCCCATTGCAAGGTTATATCAAGAACGGAAGGTCTTAAAAAACTTATACCGGGCGCCATTACCTTTTGCGTAATGAGCCGTTGCTGCAGCAATGAACCTCACCGTCTGATTTCCGCGTCCGTCGGCTGCGCGATTCCCGTTGATAAAAGAACCTACGGTTACATCAGCGAACACCACGCCTTCGGTTATACGGAAAGGCAAACGGGTGATTACGCCGAAGATCTGGCGGCAGCCATGCTGGCTTCCACGCTGGGAATTGATTTTAATGTAGATGAAAGCTGGGACGAAAAGAAGAAGTTATTTAAAATCAGCGGCAAAATTGTCGGCACACGAAACTCAACGCAATCAAGTATATTAAAAAACAGTGATTATACAACTGTGCTGGCGGCTGCTGTTTTTGTTTTTTAGATGAGTTAAAAAAGATATTATGGAGGTATTTGTATGAATAGTAACAATCGTGGTGGCAGAGGCATGGGCGGCGGTCAGGGTGCCGGCCGTATGGGCGGTGCGCGTGCCGCAGGAGTGGGAGGAAATTGTTTGTGCACAAAATGCGGATATCGTGAACCGCATGAACGAGGAATTCCCTGTATGCAAAAAAAGTGTCCGCAATGCGGATCAACTTTAATTAGAGAATAAATCACAACAAACTTGGGAAGGAGGATTTTTATTATGCCAAGAGGAGATGCAACAGGCCCCATGGGAATGGGACCGATGACCGGACGTGGTGCCGGTTATTGTGCGGGTTTTGGAGTGCCCGGTTATATGAATAAATTTGGAGGACGTGGCTTCGGCATGGGTTTCGGAAGAGGTGCCGGTTTCGGTGGTCGAGGTGCACGCGGTGGAGGATTTGGCTTCCGTAACAGGTTTTACGCCACCGGTGTCCCAGGATGGGCCTGGGCTGGCAGCACTATGTCCGCTCCGTATCAAAAAATCGATCCGGCGACAGAGAAACAGGCGCTTAATAATCAGGCTGAAATACTAAAGACCGAGTTGGATGCCATCAAAAAACGGCTGGATGAATTGAATACAGAAGCGCAGAAATAATAGCCTCTTCTGCCAGCTGGCATGGAGCTTATCCATGCAATGCGGTGATGGCGCGTAAGTCGCCGCTTCGCGCTGTCACCGTAACAAAATATTTGTAAAAAGATACAGACAGCAACGCTGCTCTAATTGGAAATACCGATTCTAGTAAGTTGTAAAAAGGACTTTTATTATGATCAAAATTGGCATTATCATCTGTGCTCGTTATAAAAATTGTGGTGGGGGAAAGTGTTTTCGGGCGTTACGGGAGCGTGTAGGCGCCTTTTCTCACTATCCGCTTACAGAATTGGTGGAAATCGCAGGTTATTCTAATTGCGGCGGTTGTCCTGGTGGAAATATTGAATATGTCCCGGCAGAAATGAAGAAAAACGGCGCAGAAATCATTCATCTCGCGACTGGTTTGGTGGTCGGTTATCCGCCGTGTCCGAACATTCGATATTTCCAGACATTTATCGAAACAATCTATGGATTATCGGTGGTTGTAGGGACCCATCCCATTCCTCAAAAATATATGGATGCGCATGCGCGACTTTCCTTTTGGAATGATAGCAATATGAGTGAAGTGGCTGCATATCTTTTGCAGGAGCCGGAAGAAATAAAAAAAACATACGATTGAAGAGGATAAAAAAATGAAAATTGCAATTACAACATCAGGTAATGATCTGAATGCTCCGTTGGACAGTAGATTCGGGCGGGCGCCAAAATTTCTTATCTACGATCTGGAAGCTAAAACATTCGAGATCATCGATAACGAACAGAATTTAAACGCGGCACAGGGTGCGGGGATTCAGTCCGCGCAAAATATCGCCCGACTTGGTGTAAAGGCTCTTATTACCGGGCATTGCGGTCCGAAAGCGTTTCGTGTATTGGAAGCGGCAGGCATCAAAATCTACAATACTTCTGCCTCCACCGTAAAAGAAGCGCTGGAACTTTACCTTGCCGGGAAATTAGATGAATCCAAATCGGCAGATGTTGAAGGACACTGGGTATGAACAAATGTGAAATTCTTTATTGGACTATCGGTATCATCCATAGTGAGCATACGATAGCTGAAGAAACTCCCATCCAGCCTGTTTACGCCAAAGGCTGCAAGGGGTACGTTGAACTGCTTCCGGAGTTTGTCGGTGGTTTGCGTGATCTTAGCAATTTTTCGCATATCTACCTTATTTATCATTTTCACAAATCGCGAGAGGTTCAGCTAATCGTTAAGCCATTTTTGCAGGATGTTGATCGCGGCATTTTTTCGACGCGTGCGCCCTGCCGCCCAAACCCTATTGGATTGAGTGTAGTGGAATTACTTGGCATTGAGGGCAACATTTTGCATCTGGACGGTGTGGATATACTGGACGGAACGCCGCTTCTGGACATCAAACCCTACACGGCCAAGTTTGATCTTCGCAATGTCACGAAAAATGGCTGGCAGGATGAAGTTGACCATGAGACGGCAATAAAAAGAGGAAAAAGAGGATATCGTTCATGAAAGCTGTCGTGATTGCCACCGAACTCAAAGCGCACGCCCCCTTTACGGCGTTTGGAACCGTAACGGGCATTGTCATCATGGCCGCTTTTATCCAATTCCAGATATCAAGGGAAATTTCGTCCACGCTTTTCTGGACCCTCCATCCTCTGCACGTGCTGGTGAGCGCTTTAGTGACCACCGCCATGTACCGCCTGCATTCCAACGGAGGAATTTGGCGCACATTAGTCATCGGGTACATCGGTTCGGTGGGAATCGCGACATTGAGTGACTCGCTGATTCCTTTTGCCGGCGAATGGCTGCTCAATATGCCTAATCGCGGCATTCATCTGGGCTTTATCGAAAAATGGTGGCTGGTAAATCCGCTGGCTTTTGCCGGAATAGCAATAGGGTACATAAATCCAAAAACGAAATTTTCTCATACGATTCATGTGTTTTTAAGCACCTGGGCGTCATTGTTTCACATTATGATGGCAATGGGCACATCCATCGATGTTGTAACCGCCATTTTAGTAGCGGTCTTTCTATTTTTAGCGGTATGGGTTCCCTGCTGTACCAGCGATATCGTTTTTCCGCTCTTGTGGATAAAAAATAATGATGCAGAAATCGTCTCTCCTGTTACTCATGGAGGTGCGCGATGAAAATAGCTATCGCCTCCGGTAAAGGCGGAACCGGTAAGACCACTGTATCCGTAAACCTGGCACGAACGCTTGGCGTTCCTGTGCAACTTCTGGACTGCGACGTGGAAGAGCCGAATGCTCATCTGTTTCTCAAAGGCAACAAACTCAAAGAGGAAATTGTAACTATTCCTGTTCCTCAAGTTGATGAAGCGCTTTGTAACGGTTGTGGTGAATGCGGAAAATTTTGCAAATACCATGCGATTGTTACCTTCGGAACTGCTCCGCTTATATTTCCTGAATTGTGTCACGGTTGCGGCGGATGCACGATGGTTTGTCCCACCAAAGCCATTCAGGAAGTCGGCAGGCGAATAGGCGTAATTGAAACTACAAAATTAAACAACATCACGCTCATTAGTGGAAGGTTGGATGTGGGTGTAGCCATGGCTCCGCCGTTGATCAGGGCGGTTAGAGAACGTCTACAAAGTGATATACCGGCCATCCTGGATGCGCCCCCGGGAACATCGTGTCCGGTCATTGCTGCAATTCGGGATAACGATATGGTTTTACTCGTCACGGAACCAACGCCGTTCGGTCTGAACGATCTTTCGCTGGCAGTGGATATGGTTAACGAACTTAAAGTTCCTTTTGGCGTCATCGTCAATCGCATGGGCAGCGGGGACGAGCGTGTGCACTATTATTGCGAAAAAAAAGGCATCCCCATTTTGCTGGAAATACCTGATGACCGGCGGATCGCTGAAAGCTATTCCCGGGGTATTCTTATGGTGGATGCACTTCCGGAATATCAGGGTCTTTTTCATAGTTTGATAGGGGAAATGACATCTTTTAAAAAAACGGGAGGAAATACAAATTATGCCCACGTATGAATATGCATGCAGCCACTGCGGCACGCACTTTGAAAGACAACAAGGCATGAAAGATGCGCCCATCAAGGTCTGCCCCGAATGCGGGGCAGAAGTCCAGAGACTGGTTAGCGGTGGCAGCGGTTTCATTATGAAATCATCTGGTGTCAGTATGCGCGACTCTGCCAAAAACTGTTCCTTCGAAGAAACCGGGAAAACTTGCTGCGGCGCGAATAGAAAATGCGGGCAAGCCCCTTGCGGAGATTAAGATGAGTACAAATGTCTATAAATACATTTACGGACCTGTCCCGTCGCGAAGATTAGGACGCTCGTTGGGTATTGATATGGTGCCGTTTAAAACCTGCACCTACGATTGCATCTATTGTCAATTAGGAAGAACGACAAACAAAACAATGGCGCGACTTCCCTACGTTCCCGTTAAGGATATTTTAAATGAGTTGGAAATAAAATTGGCAATGGGCGAATTTCCCGATTATATAAGTGTTGCCGGTTCCGGTGAACCGACGCTGCATTCAGGGGTTGGCAATTTAATTAAACAAATCAAGAAAATAACAAATATTCCCGTCGCTGTTATAACAAACGGATCTTTGCTTTATCTGCCGGAAGTCCGGAAAGCCCTGGAGCAGGCCGATCTGGTAATTCCTTCACTGGATGCTGGAGATGAAAACCTGTTTGGTTACGTCAATCGTCCGCATCCGGATATATCTTTTGAAAAAATGATAAACGGTCTGATTGAATTTACCAGAAATTTCCCGGGTAAAGTATGGCTGGAGGTTTTCGTCCTCTCCGGTATAACCGGCATGAACGCTGAAGTGCAGAAAATTGCTGCTTACACAAAAGAAATAGGCGCTGATAAGATACAACTCAACACGGTTTGCCGGCCAGTGGAAGAAGATTACATCAGCGCTGTAAATAAAAAACAAATGGAGAAACTGGCTTTACTTTTTCCAGGGGATGTGGAAATTATCAGTGGGGACGAATCCCATAACATTAATATTACTTCAACTACAGAAGTGACCGATTCAGAAATAATTAATCTGCTGACAAGACGCCCCTGCACGTTGACCGGAATTTCATCCGGATTAAAATTACACGCTCACGAAACGGCTAAAGCACTGATGCGACTCATTGATGAAAAACGTATTGTGGCAATACGTTCTAAAAGCGAAGTGTTTTATAAGATATGTGATAAACACTGACAGAGAAAGGAGTTCTTCTGTGGATGACAAAAGAAGATTTCCCCTAGCCGTTGAAGGATTTAAACTAATTATTCCTTTGGCTGTTCTTACGGGATTATTTTTTTTATGGCAATGGATCATTGCGGGATTTATCATGTTAACATTTACTTTGTTTGTTGCGTTTTTTTTCCGCGATCCCCAGAGAATTGTTCCTTCAGGCGACGGCCTTGTGGTTTCCCCGGCCGACGGCAAGGTGGTGGTTGTCACTAAAATTCACGAAAAGGATTATCTTGACCAACCTGTCTATCAAATTAGTATTTTCCTTTCAATATTTAACGTACACGTAAACAGAGTCCCCGTAGGCGGAAAGGTTGAAATAATCAAATACAACCCGGGTAAATTTCACATTGCAGCCGTTACCAAGGCCTCACTGGAAAACGAACAAACTTCGATGGTCATTGACAACGGCAACACAAAAATACTTGTAAAACAAATTGCCGGATTTATTGCACGGCGTATCATTTGTTACGTAAAAACGGGCGATGCCATTAAAAAAGGTGAACGTTATGGACTGATATGCTTTGGTTCGCGGGTGGATATATTTTTGCCCGAAAACTCCGAAATCAAAGTCAAGCTCGGAGATCATGTAAAAGGGGCAAAAGATATTATTGCAATTTTAAAATAAACAATCTGTTAGATTTCAGGAAAAGGCATTGTTCGCGATTATGGAAAATGAAGTTATTGAAAATCATCAGCGCTATTTAAAACGAGTCGAACTTTATAGTAAAGTCGGCTATGATATTGAAAAAGAGGGATCTTTCATTATTGAAAAAGCACAACCCCTTGCCGGAAATATTCTGGAAGTGGGTACGGGCAAGGGATATTTTACGCTGGCTCTGGCGCTTGCCGGTTATCATTTTTTTTCCTTTGACATTTCGGCTGAAGAACAAAGATACGCGCTGCTTAATCTTAAGTACTATGAATTGCAAAAACAAGTTTCTTTCGTTATAGCTAACGTCGAGTATATACCCTGTGACGATGTCTTCTTCGATGTGATCTTTGCCGTCAATATGATTCATCATCTTTCTTCTGTCCGCAAGGCGTGCTCTGAACTTATCAGAATATTATCCCCTAAGGGAAAAATCATATTGAGTGATTTTAACGCTAACGTCTTGGCCATATTAGATAAAATTCACGCGCTCGATGGACGAAAACACGAAGTGAATTCGGGGACAATGACAGATACAAAAGATGCATTAATCGAACTGGGATTGAATGTGGAAGAACATCATAGCCCCTCTCAAGATGTGCTGATAGCCAGGAAAATTGCAGAGTGATTTTTTTAAGAAGGGTTTCGTCATGAAAGAACTTGTCATCATCAGCGGTAAGGGAGGAACAGGAAAAACGAGCGTGACGGCGTCCTTTGCCGTCCTGGCGAATCGCCCCGTTATCTGCGACTGCGATGTGGATGCCGCCGATTTACATTTAGTCTTGGATCCAATTGTACGCGAAAGACATGAATTTGAAAGCGGTTATGAGGCGATTATCAGACAGGCGGACTGCACGGCCTGCGGCGTATGCGCTGAACTCTGCCGTTTTGGCGCGGTAAAAACCCGGCAAAACAATAAGGGCAGTATGGAGTATTTTATCGATCATGTTTCCTGCGAAGGCTGCGGCGTTTGCGTGCGGTTTTGTCCGGCTGAGGCCATTGATTTTCCGGAAAGTCATTGCGGTCAGTGGTTTATATCCGACACGCGTTGTGGCCCGATGGTTCACGCGCGCCTGGGCATTGCCGCCGAAAATTCCGGCAAACTGGTTTCGACTGTGCGTCGCGAGGCAAGGCAATTGGCTGAAAAAGAAGATTACAAAATGATTATTGTGGATGGCCCACCGGGGATTGGCTGTCCTGTAATCGCTTCACTGACCGGCGCGACGCAGGTTTTGATTGTCACTGAGCCCACCGTATCGGGTGAACACGATCTGGAAAGGGTGCTTTCCCTTGCGCGACATTTCCAGATTCCCGCATCCATATGCGTCAACAAGTGGGACATTAATCAGGAGATGACGGCTCGTATTGAAGAAAATGCGGTTGCCCGGGGCGCGAAGATTGCTGGTCGCATTTGCTACGATAGCGCCGTAACGCGCGCTCAAATTCAACAAAAAGCGGTCGTGGAAATCGATGCGCCCAGCGCCGACGATATCCGGCAACTCTGGCATCATTTAAATATTTAAGGAGGATCAAGATCATCAGTGAGCGAGTTCGTCAATTTGGAGATATTTCATCGTACAGCAAACAGACATGCCAATGACCCGCATAACATGGGCAGGTTGGACGATTTCAACGGGCATGCCAGAATTACCGGCCCCTGTGGCGACACAATGGAGTTCTGGCTGAAGGTAAAGGATGGAAAAATAAAGATAATATCTTTCATTACGGACGGCTGCGGGCCGTCGATTGCAAGCGGTTCCATGACAACATGTCTGGCTGAAGGAAAATCGCTTGATGAAGTCAAATCCATAAACCAGCAGGATGTGCTCAATGCGCTTGAGGGGCTACCCAAAGATCACGAGCACTGCGCGCTTCTGGCAACAAACACTTTGAAAGCTGCCTGTGAGGATTATCAGTCAAAATATAAGGAATACGGAGGTTAAGAAAAATTGGAAAACAAGAAAACATGTGACACGTGCAACGATTCCAGTTGCTCGGCTCAAAAACAGAAAAAGGATGAAAGCAAGGAAGAATACGCGGATCGCCGAAAATTGCAGGCGACACTATGCCGCATTCAGAGAAAAATTGTCGTGCTCTCCGGCAAGGGCGGTGTCGGGAAAAGCACCGTGGCCGTTAACTTAGCGACAGAGCTGGCGCTGGGCGGCCTAAAAGTGGGGTTACTGGATGTTGATATTCATGGCCCCAGTGTTCCCACGATGCTGGGATTGGAAAATGAAACGCTCAAAGGCGGCCCCGACGGACTTTCGCCCGTTGAATTTGGTGGATTGAAAGTTATGTCTATAGGATTTTTGCTGCAAAATCCCGATGACGCAGTCATCTGGCGCGGTCCTATGAAAATGGGTGTCATCAAGCAGTTCTTAACCGATGTTAATTGGGGCGATCTGGATTATCTGATTGTTGACGCGCCTCCTGGCACAGGTGACGAGCCTTTGTCTCTCTGCCAGTTGATTCAACCGCTCGACGGCGCGGTGATTGTTACGACACCGCAAAAAGTTGCGGCAATCGACGTAAGGAAGTCCATCAGTTTTTGCCGGAAACTTGACGTACCTGTGCTGGGTGTCGTCGAAAACATGAGCGGATTTGTCTGCCCCAAATGCGGAGAGGTTACACAAATTTTGCCCAGTGGCGGCGGAAAGAAAATAGCTGAAGATATGAAAGTCCCTTATCTTGGTTCGATTCCGATGGACGCGGCCATCGCGCAATCCGGCGATTCGGGTAAAGTGTTTATCTACCATGCTTCCAAAACACCGGCGGGAAAAACATTTCAGGAAATTATTGGTAATATCACAGCAAGTTTAGACAAAACAAAAATATTAAATTCATAAGGAGAATATAAATTATGAAAATTGCAATACCGTTAGCAGAAGGCAAGTTGACCGCGCATTTCGGTCACTGCGCGAGTTTTGCCCTTGTTGAAGTCGATGATCAGACAAAAAATATTATTAAACGAGAAGATATTGCCGCGCCGCCTCATGAACCGGGACTTTTGCCGCCGTGGCTGGCCAAACAAGGCGCTAATATGATTATTGCTGGCGGCATGGGGCAGCGCGCCCAACAATTGTTTGCCGAGCAGGGCATTCAGGTAGTGGTCGGCGCGCCGGTTGAAACACCGGAAAAACTGATTACGGATTTTTTTGCCGGATCGTTGCAAACTGGAGACAATCTTTGCGATCATTAATCAAAGGAGGATTGGTATCATGACAACAGCATTAAAAGCAGTGGATAGGGTTGAAATCCTGACTTTGCAGGACAATTATATCGAGATGACGGCTTTAGACGGAAATGCGATTATTTCCAGAGCAGCACCGCTTAAAGAAGGAGAAATACGGATATCTATCCTGGCAGAACATGGTTTTTCTGCTTTAGTCAAAACTACTGCAAGCGATGAAACGCATGCGCTGCTATTTGATTTCGGTTTCTCAGAAAACGGCGCAGCGCAAAATGCGGAAACGCTAGGCGTTGATATGACCGAAGTGGAAGCCGCGGCTTTATCCCACGGACACAGCGACCACACGGGAGGGATGAAAAAACTAGTTGCCATGATCGGCAAACACGACATCCCTTTTATCGTTCACCCTGCTGCTTTTAAATCGCCTCGTTATCTTAAATACGCCGAAGAATTGAAAATTAACTTTCCGAAATTAACGAGGGAAATGTTCCAAAAGGCGGGATTGTCTGTAGTAGAAACAGAAAAACCATATCTCATCCTGGATAATACAATTCTTTTTTTAGGTGAAATCCCGCGTCTAACTGACTTCGAAAAAGGATTTCCTGTTGCACACTGGCTAAAAGACGGCAAAGAATTATGGGATGCCATCGAAGATGATACGTCTGTTGTAATGAACTTGAAAAATAAAGGGTTGGTAATTATTTCCGGTTGCGCTCACGCGGGCATAATTAATACCATAAATTATGCGACAACTGTTACCGGTATTAATAAAATTCATGCTGTTATGGGAGGATTTCATCTTTCCGGACCCATGTTTGAAGACAGAATTGAAAGGACTTCACAAGAACTGCAAAAGTTGCACCCTACTTATGTTATTCCGATGCATTGTACCGGACGTAAAGCTATCATGGAAATAGAAAAACAAATGCCGGAACAATTTATTCTGAATATGGCTGGAACAAAACTAACATTTAGTTAAAAAAGGAGATGCTATGGAGCAAAAAGCTTTTCAGGATTACTACCCCGACGACTTAAGTCACTGTTATGGTTGCGGACGACTCAACGAACACGGTTTACAAATCAAAAGTTACTGGGACGGAGATGAATCTGTCTGTATTCACCAACCCAAGGCTTGTTACATGGCTATTCCCGGTATGGCGTATGGAGGTTTCATTGCATCTCTGATTGATTGCCATTCCACCGCCACGGCCGCTGCAGCCAAATATAGGGCGGAAAACCGCGAAATGGACACTCTTCCGCCTATACGTTTTCTAACTGCTTCTTTGCACGTAAATTATCTTTTGCCTACACCGCTAAACGGGATGATAGAAATACGGGGCAAAGTCAAGGAGATCAAAAGGCGCAAAGTCGTTATCGAATCGAGGCTGATTGCCAACGGCCAGATATGCGCCACCGGCGAAGTCGTCGCTATTCAGGTTCCCGAAAGCTTGATGCCGGTTAATCCTTAAAATATTTTAAGAAAAATCGGTTCACATTGATTTAGATCAATGCAAAGAGGGCTAATGCTTGCTAGCTTGTCGCCAAAAAAGGAGTAAGTCCTGATGAGTGAGCGGTTACGGAACTTCCCGATTTCATTTTTCGCAGTCGTGATGGGGCTTGCCGGCGCGGCAATTGCCTGGCAGCGGACGGAAAGCCTTTGGGGATGGAATACTTTTACCGGATCGGTATTGTTCTGGCTGAGCGGCCTGACCTATCTTTTGATTTTTATTATTTACCTGACTAAAAGCTTTCTACATGGCTCTGAAGTCAAAAAAGAATTTAAAAACATTACCAAGCTTGCTTTTTTCCCGACCATTACAATCAGCTTGCTGCTTTTAAGCATCGCGTCAATGACTTTATATCCATCTTTCTCGCAGGCGCTTTGGGTTTTAGGAACTATCGGCCATTTTTTCTTCAGTGTAACCGTTATTTCGATCTGGATCAGGCATCCGTCTCTGGAAATCAATCATATCAGCCCGGCCTGGTTTATCCCTGTCGTGGGCAATATTCTGGTTCCCATCGCCGGGGTGACGTACGCGCCGGTGGAAGTATCCTGGTTCTTTTTCAGCATCGGATTGATTTTTTGGATAGCCCTTTTCACGATTCTTTTATACCGGCTGATATTTCACAACCCGTTGCCCGAACGGTTGTTGCCGACGCTTTTCATCATGATAGCGCCGCCCGCTGTCGGATTTATCGCTTATGTCAAACTGACGGGTACCGTTGACTCCATGGGCCGCCTTCTGTACTACGTTGCCTTGTTTGTCTTCATTTTGATGATCCCGCAGTTGCGGATGCTCTCCAGGATAAAATATTATCTTTCCTGGTGGGCGTATACCTTTCCCATAGCGGCATTGACAATAGCCACGATTCTCATATATCATCATATTAACTTCGCATTTTTCCAATATCTCGCACTCTCTTTGTTGATACTTCTTTCAGGCATTGTCATTTTACTGACCGTCATGACCGTTACTGCTGTGAAAAACAAAAAAATCTGCATTGAAGATTAAAAAATAATAAAGGAGATTTTTATGGCAGACAGAAAAAGAATCATCGTCATCGGCGGGTCGGCCTCCGGTCCCAAGGCCGCGGCGAAAGCCCGGCGCATCGACAACGACGCGGAAGTAATCATCCTGCAAAAAGAAGCCGACCTTTCCATGGCGTCCTGCGGTTATCCCTATTACGTCGGCGGTTTTTTTAACGACCGCAATGCACTGCTTTGTACGCCTGCGGGGATCGTGCGCAATCCCATGTTTTACCTCAACGCCAAAGATATCGAAGCGAAAGTAAACACCGAAGTCACCAACATCGACGCGAAAAACCGTTCCGTTTCTTTCAAAAATACGGTTTCCGGAGAAACCGGCACGTTAACGTATGACAAACTGGTTATCGCGACAGGCGCCGTTCCGCGCATGCCGCCGGTACCGGGGACGGATCTTGACGGCATCACGACGCTGCAATCCATGAAGGACGCCGATTTTCTGCGCAAAGTCCGTGATGAAGGCAAAATCAAAAAAGCGGTTGTTATTGGCGGTGGGCTCATCGGCATCGAAACCTGCGAAGCCCTCCAACTGGCCGGCATAGAAATCACGGTCATTGAACTGCTACCGCAACTGCTGACCTTTCTGGACCTGGAACTGGCCAAACTGGTAGAAAACCATGTGCGCAGCAAGGGTGCCAACGTCATTACTGAAAATGGTATTGCCGCCTTCCTGGGTGAAAACGGAAAACTCACAGCCGTGAAGCTGCAAAACGGCACGGAACTGCTCTGCGAACTGGCGGTGGTGGCTATCGGTGTCCGTCCCAATGTCAAGCTCGCCAAAGAAGCCGGGCTGAAAATCGGCGAACTGGGCGGTGTCGACGTCAACGAATATATGCAGACTTCCGACCCGGACATCTACGCGGTGGGCGACTGCGTGGAAACGCTCAACCGTATCACCGGCAAAAAAGTCCACGCGCCTTACGGCGACCTGGCCAACCTTCAGGGACGCGTGGCCGGTGAAAACGCGGCTTCGACCAACTGCGTGACCTTCCCCGGAACAATCCAAACCGGCATCTGCAAAGTGTTTGATTACGGAGCGGGTTCCACAGGCCTTTCGGAAACAGCAGCAAGAAGACTGGGGTATTCCGATATCATCACGGTTATCAACGCCAGTCCCGACAAACCCGGATTCATGGAAGGTAAGCTTCTGGTAACCAAGCTTATTGCCGATTCCAAGACCGGCCGCGTGCTGGGCGCGCAGTGTATCGGCCCCGGCAACGTCTCCAAACAAATTGCCCAGTGGGCGATGGCAATCCAGGGAAAGATGACGGTGGAAGATCTGATCAATGCTGACCTGCCCTACGCGCCGCCTTTCTCGTTGGCCATAGATCATTTTATCGCCACTGCGCATATTATGCAGAACAAAATGAAAGGAAGAATGAAAGGTATCAGTTGCCGGGAAGTTCATGATAAAATACAGGCCGGAGAGAAACCTTTCCTGATTGATACACGCGGCCCGGAAGAATTTGAAGAAATGCGCCTGGGCATCGGCGAAACACTGATTCCGCTGGGCGCGTTGCGCAAACGGCTCAAGGAACTGCCCGAAGATAAGAGCAAGGAAATCATCTGCTTCTGTAAGATATCACTGCGCGGCTACGAGGCGGCGCTGGCGCTGGAAGGCAACGGATGGAAAAACGTTAAGGTGATGGAAGGCGGCATTATGGCCTGGCCGTATCCGAGGGAGAAGTAAGCGGCAATGAAATCCGAAGAGAAAAAAGAAATTTCGGCAGATACCATTTTGCTGGACGTTGTTTCCCATTGGCCGGCGACGGAAGCGGTGATCAAAAAGTATGACGAAAAGGCGGGGGTATGTTTGTGTTGCTCCTGCCTTTTCGACACCGTTGGAGATGTTGCCGCCCGTTTTGCCTTGGACGGGGACATGTTTCTTTCCGATCTGAAAAAAGCCATAGGATAAAAGAATAAATTATACCAAAATATTAACCTAACCAAGAAAGGAGGATAGTAAACATGCCGGAGTTCGGAACACCTTTTTCAGGGCTGGCAAAAGACAGAAAGCTTACGAAAGCAGAACTTATCAGAGCCATTCGATTCATGGTGGCGGCAGAGTACGAGGCAATTCAGCTTTACATGCAACTTGCGGAGTCAACGGACAACAAGATTGCCATCGAGGTTCTCAAGGATATTGCCGATGAGGAGCGCGTTCACGCAGGAGAATTCTTGAGATTGCTTCATGAGCTGGCTCCAGATGAGGAAAAATTCTATGCTGAAGGCGCTGAAGAAGTAGAGGAAGAAATCACAAAGATGAAAAAATTAAGAAAATGAAGAAAGAAATCGGAAAAAACCATGGAAAGGAGGTAATAATTTATGGCTGAAGAAATTAAGGCTGGCTGCGCCAGACCTACCGGTGGACCGGTCGGCGAAAAACCGGACACAAAAAAAGAAACACCTCAACAAACACCTGTAAAGGAGGTTAAAAGCATGGTCACTGTAGGAAAGAAGGCGCCGGACTTCACGGCGCCCGCATATCAAAAAGGCAAGTTTATCTCCGTAAAACTTTCAGAATATCTGGGTAAATGGGTTGTTTTGTGTTTCTATCCCGGAGATTTCACATTCGTCTGAGCAACCGAAATCTCGGCGGTCGCCGAGAAATATCCTGAATTCAAGAAACTGGGCGTTGAGGTTCTTTCAATGAGTGTAGACAGTGTTTTTGTCCACAAGATGTGGGACGATCATGAGTTATCCAAGATGGTCAAGGGCGGAGTCCCCTTCCCCATGCTCTCCGACGGTGGCGGAAAAGTCGGCAGTGTTTTCGGAGTTTATCTGGAAGATGCCGGCGTGGAAGCACGCGGCAGATTCATCATTGATCCCGATGGAATCATTCAGGGATTTGAAGTTCTCACCCCGCCGGTTGGAAGAAACATCAATGAAAGCATCCGGCAGATTCATGCTTTCCAGCATGTCCGCAATAGCAAGGGAACCGAAGCCACACCTTCCGGTTGGCGTCCGGGTAAACAAACTCTCAAACCAGGGCCTGATCTTGTTGGCAAGGTCTGGGAAGTTTGGAAGACAAAAATGGCTGATGATTGATTATACAAAAAAACGACGGATGGCATGCAAATATGCCATCCGTCGTCAAACGTATGGAGGCGTACAAATGAGCACGCATAACAAGTTTAAAATTGATCGCCGATCTTTTTTAAAAATAACAGCGGGAGCGGCGGCGTTCTCCGGAATCGGCCTGCCGAAAAAAGTTCTGGCCGGAACGGAAGAACGATTATCCACTCTCATTGATTTGAGTTTATGTGACGGTTGTATAGACAGAAAAATACCCGCCTGTGTTGGCGCTTGCAAAACAATAAACAAAGACAAAATACCGACGGTGGCAGATCCTATTCCTGTACCATGGCCGAGAAAAGCAATTGAAGACTGGTCAAACAAACAGGAGGTTTTTAACCGTCTGACTCCTTATAATTTTATTTACGTCCATAAAGCTGAAATCAATCTTGCCGATCAGAAAAAAATAATCTTTGTGCCGCGTCGCTGCATGCATTGTGATAATCCCGCCTGTGCGACAATTTGTCCATTTTCCGCTAATCACAAGAATAAAAATGGCGCGGTGGTCATAGATCAGGATATCTGCTTCGGCGGAGCAAAGTGCAGGGATGTCTGTCCGTGGGAAATCCCTCAACGGCAATCCGGTGTCGGAATTTATCTTCATGTATTGCCCGAATATATGGGCAACGGCGTGATGTATAAATGCGACTTCTGCGTGGACCGTCTGGCGGGAAACAAGCTTCCCGGTTGCATCGAGGCCTGCCCGCGGGAGGCTTTGCTGATCGGTACGAGAAGCGCTATTGAAAAAATAGCCGAATCACGCGCCAGACGGATGCACGGATATATCTACGGAAAAACACAAAACGGCGGAACATCCACTCTTTATGTTTCTCCCGTTCCGTTTGAGGAAATCAATAAAACGATAATTAAAAAACCGGGGCAACCGGATATGAAAATGGATGTAAAGCGCCGGATGGCAGATACCGATAATATGGGAAAAGCAGTCCTGGCAGCACCACTACTGGGCATTGCAGCGGCGGGTATCGCCGGCGCATGGAACTGGCTCTCCAATCGAAAAGATAAAGCGGGAAAGGAGGAGTAGGACAATGACAGAGAAAATTTTACCCGGAAAAAACCTTGTTGTCCGTCACAGTATTCTGGAATTAATCGAACATTGGTCTATCGCTATTTCCGGTCTTGTTCTATTTTTAACGGGAATGTTCGAACTTCCCATGAGCAAGAGGTACTATATTTCCAGTATTCCCGGTTTGGGTTGGTCTGCTGATTATATGACTTCACTGTATTTGCACTACACAGCAGCGGTAGTATTCACTGCTGCAGCGATGTTTCACATTTTTTATCATGGTTTGCGTGGAGAAAAAGGATTGTTTCCGCAGAAAGGCGATTTCTCTGCATCTATTACCGTCATCAAAAGCCTCTTCGGTTTTGGAGAAGAGCCACCCCTGCATAAATATTTGCCGGAACAGCGTCTCGCATACGCAGGAATGGCGTTTATTATCCTGATGCTGATTATTTCGGGGCTGGTAAAAACATATAAGAATCTCTACGCGCCGGACATGTCGCTTACTGTTGTCCTCGTGGCCACATGGATTCATAATATTTTCTTTGTTTTATTTTTTCTGGCTTTTCTGGCACACATGGCGGCGATTGTTCTGAGGCCGAACTGGCCGATGGTGCGCGGTATATTTACGGGTAAAGTTCAATTGGATTATGCGAGGCATCGTCATCCGCTTTGGCTAGCCGAAATTGAGCCTGTTCAGGAGGTTCCCGTATCGGTTGTTGAAGAATGGCCAACACAACCCATTAAAGAGCCGGAAACGGAACCGGTTATAGAAGAAACTGATGAAAATAACTTGCCACCGGAGCAGAACAAATCTGAAGAAACAAAAGAACAAGAGTAGTGTCAGGGATATTGGACAGTTCTCTATGAAAAATAGTTGATTCCTATTAATTTTTCTTTTCACCTGCGTCTCTGGATAAGAAATGGAGAAGAAAGGCTGAAAGACGTTTGCTGTTAAAATATTTCCTTGACAAAATGTTTGTGATTTGTTTTATCAAGCCAAGCAAAAGCGGCGATTTAAAAAAGTTAATTGCTCCGCTCTAAAAATGTGCTAAAGGCTGGTATCAGTTAAATAATGAGCCCGTTGCCCTTTGGCGCGGGCTTTTTGTTTTAGAAACGTTTTAAAAAAAATAAAAAAACAACAGAGAGGTGATAAAAATAAAATGAGTAAACTAAAAACACGTCACATTTACACTTCCGAATCGGTTTCAGAAGGACATCCGGATAAAATATGCGACCAGATTTCCGATGCAATTCTGGACGCATGTTTGGAGCAGGATAAGCATGCGCACGTCGGTTGCGAAACGGCCGTGGGACCAAATCTTGTCGTTAATCTGGGAGAAATAACCTGTAAGAACTGGACCAAAATCAATTCTCAGGCAATCGCGCGAGAAGTCGTGAAAGATATCGGCTACGATGATCCATGTGAAAACTTCAGCTGGGATACTTTTAATTACGTAAGCGCCATTCATGGGCAGTCGCCGGATATAGAGCGCGGTGTCGACAGAGATAAACCTGAAAATCAGGGTGCCGGTGACCAGGGCATGATGTTCGGTTATGCGTCATACGCCACACCGCAAATGATGCCGGCTCCAATTGTTTATTCACATCGATTACTGGAAGAGCTGACCAGACTACGTAAAGAGAAAGCTATCGAATATCTTCGCCCGGATTCCAAAGCGCAGGTAAGCGTTTTACATGAGGATGGAAAAGCTGTCAAAATTACTACAGTAGTAATTTCCCATCAGACCCGCGACGTACCATTGAAACGAATCCGCAAAGACTTGATAGAGGTTGCTCATCAGGTCCTCGACAAAACGGGAATGCTGACCAACAAGACTGAATTCTTTATTAATCCCACCGGAAGGTTCGTTATTGGCGGACCATGCGGTGATTCCGGAGTTACCGGCAGAAAGATTATCGTTGATTCCTACGGTGGCGTTGGATCGCATGGCGGTGGAGCTTTTTCCGGAAAGGATCCATCCAAAGTAGACCGTTCCGCTGCCTATTACGCCCGTTACGCCGCTAAAAATATTGTAGCAGCCAGATTGGCCGATAAATGCGAGATTCAGATTGCCTATGCCATCGGCGTTGCCAAACCGCTCAGCATCAATGTCTGCACCTACGGTACGGAGGTAATCCCTGAACAAAAAATCGAAAAGATTCTTATGGAAGGAGATATTTTTGATTTCCGTCCGGCAATGATGATTAAGGATTTGGGGCTTACGACACCCAAAGGCTGGAGTTATCGCAAGAGTTGCAATTACGGTCATTTCGGCCGTCCGGGATTCCCCTGGGAAAAGACCGACCGGGTGGATGCGCTTCGTGAAGCAGTAGGACTAAGATCAAAAAAGTAATTTCAGATTCAAATATTTCGTAAAAAAGCCTGCTGCCTTCCCGCGGCAGGCTTTTCTTAATTTTATATATCTCCAGTCAATTGCTTTTATCTAGCCATTTTTCCGATAAAATTTCTTTATAAAAACTAAAGTCCAGAGCAAAGTTGTCAATTCTGCTTATTTGTGGCATATATAACAAAATTTAACATTAAGAGGAGGTTGATTTGCCGGCTAAAAAAAATGTAACCAGAGAACGTCTTATTTTGTGCATTAATGCAACCCTACAGAAAAAAGCAAAACAAATCGTTGTTTTAAATTTAAAAGAAATTTCCGCTTTCACAGACTATATGATTATCTGCAGCGGAACATCGGAAAGAGAAGTACAGGCAATCTCGCAGGCTATCCAGCTTTTTTTAAAGCAAGCCGGAATCAGGCCGATGGGCGTTGAAGGAGAATCCAACGGACAATGGGTTTTGCTTGATTACGATGACATCGTGATTTCCGTATTTTATGAACCTACCCGGGAATTTTACAATATAGAAAATCTGTGGGACGCACCCCGGATGGATATCGATGAAACCAAAAAGGAAATAAAAAGATTAAATAAGGAAATGGCATGATCTTCAGCGAGGTCCTGAATGATTTAAGCAAAGTTATTTTTCCTCCCCAGTGTCCGGGCTGCTCTGAAATTCTGTATCCTTACACCGCTCAGATATTTTGTTCCAATTGCACTGATAACATTAAATTTATAAAAGGCGGTATCTGCACTATTTGCGGGACAACTTTTCCCGACAGTCCGGCAGAAAATCATCTGTGCGGAGAATGTCTTGAGAAAAAGCCTTATTTCTCGTATGCCCGCGCCGTGTTCAGTTACGAAAACATTATTTTGAATGCTATCCATCGTTTTAAATACAAGCGCAACATGTCTATCGGAGAAATAATGTCTTCTCTTATGGCCGATTTTTCCTTTCCCGATATCGATTTTACCGATTACTCTTTGATTATACCGGTACCCCTGCATATCAAAAGACTTCGCGAACGTGGTTTTAATCAATCTCTTATTCTGGCTCGTGCCATAGGGAAAAAGAGGCAAATTCCCGTTAACTTCTCATTGTTGAAACGGCGTAAATTCACCACAACTCAAACTGGTTCAAACAGAAATGAAAGAAAACAAAACATTAAAGGTGCTTTTGAAGTAAGCGACAAGAACAAAATTAAGGGAGAAAATGTTATTCTCATTGATGATGTTTATACAACCGGCGCAACTGTAAATGAATGCGCTAAAACATTAATCGAGGCGGGAGTGCGAAAAATATCTGCCTTAACACTGGCCAGAGTTCTTCCCAGTTAGTTCTTAATATAAAACAAGGAGTACTAATGAAAAAAATACTCAAAAAAGAAGTTCTTCGGAAAAAGTTGGAAGAATTGCGAAAGAAAGGAAAGAAAATAGCTTTTACCAACGGATGTTTTGACATATTGCATGTCGGTCACGTCCGTTATTTACGGGAAGCCAGAAAAACCGCCGATTTACTTGTGCTCGCTCTTAACAGTGACTCTTCCGTGCGTTCGATCAAGGGAGAAAAAAGACCTCTCATAAATGAAAAAGAAAGAGCCGAAATTCTTGCCGCTCTTGAATCTGTTGATTATGTCACTATATTTAAGGAGTCAACACCATTAAAATTAATTAAATTCTTAAAGCCGGACATCTTAATAAAAGGAGGAGATTGGCCGGAAGAAAAAGTCGTAGGCAGGGAAGAAGTAAAAAAATGGGGAGGCCATGTGGAAATTATTCCCGAAATAAAAGGCAAATCCACAACCAATATTGTGGATAAAATTAAACAAATTTATTGTTTTGATAAGTAAATTATTGATTTTAATTGAATTATCCAGGAATTGGACAATCTAATTAAAAAATTATGTTGACAAAGATTTTTCTTTACAAATAAAATTCACTCGTGTAATAAGGACGACCCAATTTTTTTCCTACAAGGAGTGAAGAATTTGGAAAAACAGGCAATAAAACAAAAACAGGACAAGATGGAAACATACAGGGCTTTACTCACTCAAAAAATAAACGAGTTGCTCAGCGAAGCCGGAAAAACGGTTTCCGAAATGACCAACGGCAAGGAAAACTACCCTGATCCTAATGACAGGGCTTCTCTGGAATCCGATAGGAACTTTGAATTACGCATCAGGGACAGAGAACGTAAACTTATTATGAAAATGCAGGAAGCCATTAAAAGGATCGATGACGGCGTTTTCGGTATTTGTGAAGTTTGTGGCGGACCAATATCCGAAAAAAGACTTATGGCCAGACCGGTCACAACGCAATGTATCGAATGCAAAACCAAGCAGGAAAAACTCGAAAAACTCAAAGGTGAATAAACCTTGAAAAAATAAGTTCATAAAAAAAGCCCCGACTTCGGGGCTTTTTTTATTTTTAAAGATCAAAATGTGAAATATGCAACGCAACCGGTTCAGCGGCGGTATGCCGCCGCTGAACCGGTTGTTAGCCGACCTTTTTTATCGTCCGGCTAGAATTCGTTGAAGATGTTTATATTACGATCAGGCAAGGTCAAAGCGATCAAGGTTCATCACCTTAATCCATGCCGCTACGAAGTCTGTGATAAACTTCTTCTGCGCGTCTGCGCTTCCGTAAACTTCCGCCACAGCCCTGAGCCGTGAATTCGAACCGAAGATAAGATCGACACGCGTAGCCGTCCATTTCTGTTTACCCGTCTTGCGATCATACCCTTCAAACACGTCCCCGGCCTCCGATACCGCCTTCCACTCCGTGCCCATGTTGAGCAGGTTGACAAAAAAATCGTTGGTCAGCGCCTCCGGCCGTTCGGTAAAGACACCGTACCGGGTCTGTCCAACGTTTGTGTTCAGAACGCGCATACCGCCCACAAGCACCGTCATTTCAGGCGCGGTCAGAGTCAGCAATTGCGCCTTGTCAACCAGCAACTCCTCGGCCGATACGGCATAGCGGGCTTTCTGGTAGTTGCGGAAGCCGTCCGCTTTCGGCTCAAGCAGTGCGAAGGAGGTCACATCGGTTTGCTTCTGCGAGGCGTCCATGCGACCCGGCGTGAAAGGAACTGTTATTTTGTAACCGGCATTTTTCGCAGCCTGCTCTATGCCTGTGCAACCGGCCAGAACAATCAGATCCGCCAGCGAAACCTTCTTCCCGCCTTTTGCCGTCTTGTTGAACTCGCTCTGGATTCCATTGAGGGCTTTGAGAACCTTGGCAAGCCGCTCGGGCTGATTGACTTCCCAATCCTTTTGCGGTGCTAGACGAATACGGGCGCCGTTGGCGCCACCGCGCTTATCAGAACCTCGGAACGTGGACGCCGACGCCCATGCGGTCGAAACCAGTTGCGAAACCGATAAACCTGAAGCCAGGATCTTGCCCTTGAGCGAGGCAATGTCCTTCGCGTTGATCAATTTGTGATTGACCGCAGGAATGGGGTCTTGCCAGATCAGGTCTTCCTTCGGAACCTCCGGACCGAGATAGCGGGCCTTTGGCCCCATATCGCGGTGGGTCAGTTTGAACCAGGCACGGGCAAAGGCATCGGCAAATGCTTTCGGGTCTTGATGAAAACGGCGCGCGATCGGCTCGTAAATCGGGTCAAAGCGCAGCGACAGGTCGGCCGTGGTCATCATCGGCGGATACTTCTTGGACGGATCGTGCGCGTCGGGAATCATGTGTTCTGGTTTGACATTCTTGGCCTGCCAC